>JAESFG010000143.1_pt1 | contig 221543 bp, 184 predicted proteins | sample 9269371 | NCBI WGS metagenome assembly JAESFG01 (sample SAMN14506227, study PRJNA617093) | algae metagenome | isolation source: Aetokthonos hydrillicola CCALA 1050 (B3-Florida) and co-occurring... | place: USA: South Carolina | collected 2013-01-01 | reverse complement strand
ACCAGCTCCTCGAAATCTCCCGCCGCAACGAGGACACCGAGTTCAAGGTGCCGCTGCAGCGGCTCTCCAACGTCACCGCCGAACTGCAGGAAGGCGTCATGAAGACGCGCATGCAGCCGATCGGCAACGCCTGGCAGAAGCTGCCGCGCATCGTCCGCGACCTCTCCAGCGAACTCGGCAAGCAGATCGAACTGGAGATGCACGGCGCCGACACCGAACTCGACCGTCAGGTGCTCGACCTGATCAAGGATCCGTTGACGCACATGGTGCGCAACTCCGCCGACCACGGTCTCGAGACCCCGGCCGAGCGGCTCGCGAGCGGCAAGGGCGAGCAGGGCACCATCCGCCTGTCCGCCTACCACGAGGGCGGCCACATCATCATCTGCATCGCCGACAACGGCCGCGGCCTGAACACCGAGCGGATCAAGGCCAAGGCGCTGCAGAACGGTCTCGTCTCCGAGGCCGAACTGGAGAAGATGACCGAAGCGCAGATCCACAAGTTCATCTTCGCGCCGGGCTTCTCGACCGCCGCCACCATCACCTCGGTCTCCGGCCGCGGCGTCGGCATGGACGTGGTGCGCACCAATATCGACCAGATCGGCGGCACCATCGACATCAAGTCGGTGGCCGGCGAGGGCTCCTCCGTCACCATCAAGATCCCGCTGACGCTCGCCATCGTCTCGGCGCTGATCGTCGAAGCCGGCGGCGACCGCTTCGCGATCCCGCAGCTGTCGGTGGTCGAGCTGGTGCGCGCCCGCGCCAATTCCGAACACCGCATCGAGCGCATCAAGGACACCGCGGTCCTGCGCCTGCGCAACAAGCTGCTGCCGCTGATGCACCTGAAGAAGCTGCTGCGGATCGACGACGGCACCTCGTCGGATCCCGAGAACGGCTTCATCGTGGTGACGCAGGTCGGCAACCAGACCTTCGGCATCGTGGTCGACGGCGTGTTCCACACCGAGGAAATCGTGGTCAAGCCGATGTCGACGAAACTGCGCCACATCGACATGTTCTCGGGCAACACCATCCTGGGCGACGGCGCGGTGATCATGATCATCGACCCCAACGGCATCGCCAAGGCGCTCGGCGCCTCCGGCCAGTCCAGCCACGAGATCTCGGACGAGAACGCCGCCGCGCATGCCATGTCCGGCGAACAGCTCACCTCGCTGCTGGTGTTCCGCGCCGGCTCGAGCCAGCCCAAGGCGGTGCCGCTCGGCCTCGTCACGCGTCTGGAAGAGGTCGATGCCGACAAGATCGAACTCAGCAATGGCCGCCACATGGTGCAGTACCGCGACCAGCTGATGCCGCTGGTGCAGATCGCCGGGGTCACGATCCAGACCCAGGGCACGCAGCCGATCCTGGTGTTCGCCGACGACGGCCGCTCGATGGGGCTCGTGGTCGACGAGATCATCGACATCGTCGAGGAGCGCCTGCACATCGAGGTCGCCGGCCAGGCCGACGGCATCCTCGGCTCCGCCGTGATCAAGGGCCAGGCCACCGAGGTGATCGACGTCGGCCACTTCCTGCCGATGGCGTTCGCCGACTGGTTCGAACGCAAGGAGATGCGGGTGTCGACGACGGCGCAATCGGTGCTGCTGGTCGATGACAGCGCATTCTTCCGCAACATGCTGGCGCCGGTGCTGAAGGCCGCCGGCTACAAGGTGCGGACGGCCGTCAACGCGCAGGAAGGTCTTGCCGCGCTGCGTTCGAACCAGACCTTCAATGTCGTGGTGACCGACATCGAGATGCCCGACATGAACGGCTTCGAGTTCGCCGAGACCATCCGTGCCGACAACAATCTGAGCCAGTTGCCGATCATCGCGGTGTCCTCGCTGGTGTCGCCGGCGGCGATCGAACGCGGGCGGCAGGCCGGCTTCCACGACTACGTCGCCAAGTTCGACCGTCCGGGCCTGATCGCGGCGCTCAAGGAACAGACCGCCGAAACGCGGAGAGCGGCATAAGCAGGCCCGGCCGGCGCATAGAGGTAGCAGCACATGACGACCACCAAGACCGAGACCATTGAGGGCAGCGTGGCCGAATACGTCACCGCCATGATCGGGGGACAATTGTTCGGCCTGCCGATCTCGCGCGTCCAGGACGTGTTCATGCCGGAGCGGCTGACACGGGTGCCGCTGTCGCAGGCCGAGATCGCCGGCGTGCTCAATTTGCGCGGCCGCATCGTCACCGTGGTCGACATGCGCGCCCGGCTCGGCCTGTCGAAGAACGACGACGGCAAGCCGCCGATGGCGGTCGGCGTCGACCTGCGCGGCGAATCCTATGGTCTCTTGATCGACCAGATCGGCGAGGTGCTGCGGCTGCCCGACGACGGCCGCGAGGAAAACCCCGTCAACCTCGACCCCCGTACCGCCAACCTCGCCGGCGGCGTCCACCGTCTCGACGGCCAGCTCATGGTGGTGCTCGACGTCGATCGCGTCCTCGAACTCGCGCCGAAAACCGCGCTCGCGGCCTAGCCCTCCGGCTCTGACCGCACGCAAAAAAGGAACCCGGATATGAAAACCTGTCTTGTCGTCGAGGACTCCAGCATCGTGCGCAAGATGGCGCGCCGAATCCTGGAGCAACTCGGGTTTGAGGTCGTCGAGGCCGAAGACGGCGTGGATGCGCTGGTGGTCTGCAAGCGCGCCATGCCGGAGGCGATCCTGCTCGACTGGAACATGCCCGTGATGGACGGCTACCACTTCCTTTGCCATCTGCGCCGCATGCCGGGCGGCGACGAGCCCAAGGTGGTGTTCTGCACCACCGAAAACGGCATCGATCATATCAACCAGGCGATCGACGGCGGCGCCAACGAATACATCATGAAGCCGTTCGACAAGGAAATCGTCGCAGCGAAGTTCCAGGAAGTCGGCCTGCTCGAGATCGAAGAACCGGGCCTTGTTTGAACCCTTCCTGCTTACAACTGTGAGGCTCCCGTGACCCCGCCAGACTATGAGTATCTGCGTAAGCTCCTGAAGGATCATTCCGGGCTCGACCTGTCCGCAGACAAGCAATATCTGATCGAAAGCCGCCTGCTTCCGCTATCGCGCAAATGCGGTGTGTCGGGCATCAGCGAACTCGTGCAGAAGATGAAGGGCGGGGCGTCGCCGATCGTCGCCCAGGTGGTGGAGGCCATGACCACCAACGAGACGTTCTTCTTCCGCGACAAGGTGCCGTTCGAACATTTCCGCGACACGATCATGCCGGAGATGCTGGCGGCGCGCGCCAGCCGCAAGAGCATCAGGATATGGTGCGCCGCAGGCTCCACTGGCCAGGAGCCCTATTCTCTGGCCATGTCGCTCAAGGAAATGGGCGCGGCGCTGGCCGGATGGCGCGTCGAAATCATTGCCACCGACCTGTCGACGGAAGTGCTGGAGAAATCGAAGTCCGGCGTCTACAGCCAGTTCGAGGTCCAGCGCGGCCTGCCGATTCAGCTGCTCGTCAAGTACTTCAAGCAGAACGGCGAGGTGTGGCAGATCAATTCGGATCTGCGCGCCATGGTCCAGCACCGGCAGCTCAACCTGCTGCACGATTTCGCGCAACTCGGCACATTCGACATCATCTTCTGCCGCAACGTGCTGATCTATTTTGACCAGGATACCAAGATCAACATCTTCGGCCGCCTGGCCAAATCGATGGAGCAGGACGGTTTCCTGGTGCTCGGGGCCGCCGAGACGGTCGTCGGCCTGACGGACGCCTTCAAGCCGTTCCCGGAGAAGCGCGGTCTCTATCGTCCGAGCGGCGCTCGGGGGGCGCCGGTGCCGGGCACGTTGTCGGCGCCGAAAGTCGCGGCGATCGCGGGGCGGTAAGGCATGGCCGAGGATGGCAAGGGCGGCGCGGAGCGGGTCACGTTCAGCCGGGGCTATGATGTCTGCCTCATGGCGATCGACGGGACATGGCGCAGGGACTGCCAGCTCAACGCGATCTCGGACACCGACGCCACCTTGACGGTGGAGGGCTCCATCCAGGGACTCAATCTCAAGGAGTTCTTTCTGTTGCTGTCCTCGACCGGTCTCGCCTATCGCCGCTGCGAGCTCGTCCGCGTCAACGGCACGGAAATGGACATCCGCTTCCTGCGCGGCAAGAATGCCAAGAAGAAGGCGGGCGGTTCGAAAAAGGAAGAGGCGATGCACTAGGGCCTCATCCTTCCGATCGAATCGGAACGGGGCTCTGGATTGTGGCTTGACGCGGTCTCCTGATGCGAACCGGTTTCCACGTCGCGGGGATAACGCGACAGGGCCGGCCTGACCGGCGCAGCCGCCGCGCTATGCCCCGTACCGGGCATCGATTCGCATCGGCCGGCTGGCTCTGCAGGAAGTTGGAAATTTGCTGTGGAGAAACCAGGCGACACCTGGGCCCCGACCGGAGAACCGCGCCGGCTTACGCTCCGTGTGCCGAAAGCGCCGGCAGGCGCGCAGGGAGGCGGGCGTTCTGATCCGAATCCAGCTGCGCGCGCAGCGCGTCGCCCAGTCGGGCGTCGCAGGCCCGCAGCGCCGCAACCGCCCTTCCGTAGCGGGGCGCGACGTCGTCGAGTACGACGATATCGATGGAACTATGGATGTAGCCGGTGACCGCTTCGTCGTCGATCGTCCGTTCGACCAGCCGGAGGCTGTTCTGAACGTGCTCGGCAAGGCGGACCAACTCGTCGACCACGGCGTCGTGCGCGGCATTCTCGACGTCTCGCGCCCGTACCGGATCGTCGCCAGCGGCAATCTGCATGAATCGATGCACTCCGTGGTTACTTTTTTAAGAGCGCGTTGCTACTTGTGCGTTAAGCCTTCGTCCCGTACAAATACTGTCCGGTATGATATTCGATACCGTTATCCGAGTGTGCGTCACATTCAACCACGCATGGACGATGGAACATGGCTGAGAAAGCCCCCTCTCGCGGGGAGATTTTTGTAGTCGACGATGACCCCGCTGTTCGCGATACGCTCTCGATGGTCCTGTCGGCAGGCGGCTATCAGGTCATCTGTTTCGCCGACGGCGCAGCCTTGCTGGCGATTGCGCGGACGCGGACGCCGGCCTGCATCCTGCTCGATGTGCATATCCCCGGTAAATCCGGTCTCGACATACTGAAAGAACTTCAGGGCGAGGATTATCCCGCGCCGATCTTCATGATCTCGGGGCAGGGCGATATCGCGATGGCGGTCAGCGCCATCAAGAGCGGCGCGCTGGATTTCATCGAAAAGCCGTTTCGCGGCAGCGAAATCGTGACGCGGCTCGATGAAGCGATCGAGGCCTATGCGCGCCGGCAGGCGCAAAATGCGCCGTCGCGCATCGCGACCATGCATTTCCCCGGGCGAGAGCCGCTCACGCGCCGCGAGCGCGAGGTGCTGGAGCAGTTCACCGCCGGCGCGTCCAATAAGGAGGCCGGTCGCCATCTCGGGATCAGCCCGCGCACGATCGAGGACCACCGCGCCAACATCATGAAGAAACTCGGCGCGCGCAACGCTGCCGACCTGGTCCGGATCGTGATGACCACCCAGCGTCAGGGCCAGGCCTGATTGTCCGCCTGACCTGAAGGGTGACGACTCGCCAAAGCGTTTTCGAGCGAAGTGGATACCGGCTCGCGTGAGAAACGCGTCAAAACAGCAATCTGGAGCCGAGTTCTGGTTCAATCAGAACTTGAAAGGGTCCGGCAGCGGCCCGTTGCCGGCTGGCCGAAAGGGCAGGCCGGTTAGCCGGCGAGCGCCTTTCGTATCATGATCGCCATGTCCGATTTGCGGTAGGGTTTGGCGAGCAGCAACACGCCTTCGTCCAGCCTGCCGTGATGGATGATGGCATTCTCGGTGTAGCCCGAGGTGTACAACACCTTCAGGCCGGGCTTGAACCTGGCCATCTCGTCGGCGAGCTGGCGGCCGTTCATGCCGGGCATGATCACGTCGGTGAACAGCAGGTCGAACGGCTGTCCGTTGCGGGCAAGCAGCAGCGCCTCGCCGGCATTCGCCGCATCCAGCGTGACATAACCGAGCGAATGCAGCTGCGTCAGCACGTAGCTGCGCACCAGTGCGTCGTCCTCCACGACCAAAATTGTTTCGTGGCCGCCCTCGACCGCCGGCGCCGGCGTGGGCTCGGCGGCCGGCAGCGGCCCCATCGCCGGCGGCAGATACATCTTGATCGTGGTGCCGTGGCCTTCCTCGCTGTAGATCGCGATGTGCCCGGCCGACTGTTTGACGAAGCCATACACCATGCTGAGCCCGAGGCCGGTACCCTTGCCGGGGCCCTTCGAGGTAAAGAACGGATTGAATACCTTGTCGCGAAATTCGGCCGGGATGCCGATCCCGGTATCGCTCACCGCGATCATCGCGTAGCGCCCAGGCCGGACGTCGCTCTGCTTGCTGGCGTACAGTTCGTCGAGATAGACGAATCCGGTCTCGATGATGAGCTTGCCGCCATTCGGCATGGCGTCGCGCGCGTTGAGCGCCAGATTGAGGATGGCGGTGGCCAGCTGGTTGGGGTCGACGATCGCCGGGCAGGTCTCGTCCTCGAACACGGATTCGATTTCGATCTGTTCGCCGAGTGTCCGCTGCAACAGTTTGGCGGTGTCGATGATCAGGGTGTTGACGTCGGTGATCTTCGGCTCAAGCGGCTGCTTGCGCGCGAAAGCGAGCAATTGCTGCGTCAGATCGGCGCCGCGGGATGCCGCCTCGTCGATCATGCGGGTGATAGCGGCGAGTTGCGCGTCGTCCTTGACGGCATCGGCCAGGATCTCGATCGTTCCGGTGATCACGGTCAGGATGTTGTTGAAATCGTGCGCGATGCCGCCGGTGAGCTGACCGATGGCCTCCATCTTTTCGGCTTGCCTGATGCGCTCCTCGGCCGCGATCCGCTCGGTGAGATCGCGGACAAACGCATTGAAGACGAACCCGTCGCGCGTCTTCAGCGCGGCGATGCTCAATTCAACCATGATGTCCGCGCCGTCCCGCCGCCTGACCAGCAGTTCGCGCCGCGGATAACGAACCACATGATCGGGCGACGCCAGGAAATTCTGCAGCCCGGCCCTGAGCGGCCCGCCGGGCCGGCCGATCAGGTCGAACACGTTCTTGCCGCGCGCTTCGTCGCGCCGCCAGCCAAGCAGGTTTTCAGCCTGCGTGTTCCAGTCGAGGACGACACCTTTGCCGTCGATCTGAACGAATGCGTCGAGCGCGGTTTCGATGATGCCGCGGGCGAGCTGCTCGCTTTCGCGCAGGGTTTCCTGCGCCCGCCGGCCTTCGGTCATGTCGCGGCCGACGAAGAAGAAGCGGTTGGCCGACTCGGACCACGTTCCGAGCCACGACAGCCACACCTCGCGGCCGGTCTTGTGTATGCAGCGCGTGTCCGAGATCTTCGGGCGCAGTCCCCGCCGCGCCGTGCGCATTTCATCGCGGGCTTTTTCGAGATGCTCGGGATGAATGAAGTCGACGCCGCTGCGGCCGACCATTTCGTCCGGTCGATAGCCCAGTATCGCCTCGCAGCTCGGGCTGATCTGGACCAGAAATCCGCGGCTGTCCATCACCATGATCAGGTCCTGCGAGGTCTCGAAGACGCGGCGGAGCTCTTCGGTCTGCTGCCGCAGCACCAGTCTGGTCTTGTTGCTTTCGGTGATGTCGCGCGCCACCTTGGAAATGCCGATGATGGTGCCCGAGGACGACTTGATGGGCGATACGCCGACCGAGACCTCGATCAGGCTGCCATCCTTGCGCCGGCGCACCGTCTCGTTGTGTTCGAATCGTTCGCCCCCGCCGATCCGGCGCAGCGCGTCCCGGATCTCCGACAGCCGGTCGTCGGGGACGAGCAGCGTGATGTTCTGGCCTACGGCTTCCGCGGCGGTGTATCCATACAGCCGTTGCGCCGCCGGGTTCCAGCCGGTGATGGTGCCGTCCAGCGACGTCGTGACGATGGCGTCGCTGGACGATTCGACCGCCGCGCTGAACAGCCGTTCGCGCGCCGCGTAATGATCCCGCGCCGCCTCGGTGCGACGATGTTCCTGGACCTCGCGCTGCAGCGCCGCCGTCTTCGCATTCACTTCCTCGATCGCCTGCGCGAAGGCTCGCGCCAGCACGCCGGTCTCGCCGGGCGCATCGATTGGAATCGCGACACTGCCCTTGGCGGCGACACCCTGGACGGCTTCGGTCAGCCTTACGATCGGCCGGGTCAGCGATCTTGCGATCAAGAGCGCCAGCACCGCCGCCGACAGCACCGCGATCGCGCCGACCAGCAGCGAGGTGTTCCTGATGCCCGCAGCCGGCGCCAGCACCAGCGCATTGGGGGTGGTCTCGATCACCGCAATCCATTCCGAGCCGGCCAGAAGGGCGGGCGCAAACGCGATGCCGTTCGATCGTCCGGCCTCGTCCGCCACGATCTCGGCGCTGCCCTGCGTGGCGCCTGCCAGCATCGCCAGATGCGGGAAGTCGGTTTTCCAGTCGTTGGGCTTGCCGAGCAGCGCGCCGAATTCGCGCGATTGGTCCGGATGAAGGAGATAGTCGCCGGATCGGTTGACGACATAGACCGCCTCGCCGGGCCACACCGATGACCGGACCCGGTCGAAGGCGCGCCGCATGTCGACATTGATCATGAAAACGCCGAACGGCTCGCCGTCGTCCGCGAAGATCGGCGTCGCGACGCGGATCGTCGGCCTGTGGACCTCTTCGATCAGTCCGTTGAAGCGGCCGAGGTTGAGCGGAGAGACGTAGATCTGCTTCGGACCGAGCCGCAACGTCTCCTGGACGTAGTCACGATCGCCTCGCTGCTGCAGGCCTTCGGGCGGTACGATCCGAATCGCACCGTTCGGTCCGTTGCGGTCGACCCGGATCAGCTCGCGCCCGCCGTCGTCGTTACCGATGATCCGGAACATCGAATAGCTGGGCTTGGCTTCGAGCTCCGCCGCAAGACGCGACGCGATCCGGTCGCGCCAGGTTTTTTCAGAGACGCCGTCGGCCGGATCGGTGCCGCCGGCCCTGCGGGCGCGGACCAGTCCCCGCAGCGCCGCGGCCGAACGAAAGCCCGCGACATCGCCGGTCGCGCCGGCGGCGTAATATTCGAGGTCGGTCGCCAGCTGCCGCGAATGCGTCTCGATGCGATCGCGGGCGCGCAGCAGCAGGGCTTGTTCCAGGTGGCGATAGCTCAGCCACCCGACCGCGGAAACCGCGATCGTGACCAGCGCAATCATCGCGACGGCAAGCCTGGTTGTGAGCGTCATCTGGTGGTCGTCAGCCCCCGCGCATCGGCCCGGCCGGTCGCCGGCCAATGGCGAATGCTATGGCGCATTACCGGGATGACGCAACACCGCCGACGGCCGTGACGCGTCCTTGCCAACGGCTTCCAGGCATTTCGCGACGGCCCCCAGCAGGTCGGCGGGCCGGAACGGCTTCGGCAGGCTGGAGACCGCACCGAGCTTGGTCGCCATGGTCAGGAAGTCGGGTGGCTGGTCCGCGTCCGCCGTGCCCGTCCGTCCCGAAATCACGATGATCGGCAGCTTCGGCCAGCGCTGGCGAACCATCCGCATCGTCTCGAATCCATCCATTCCCGGCATGAACAGGTCCAGGAACAGCAGGTCGAAATCGCCGGTCTCGCAGATGACCAGGCCTTTTCGCCCGCCATCCGCGGTGACCACGACGTGGCCGGCGCGCTCGAGCAGAAGGCGGACGGTCATCTGGACCGCCGCGTCGTCATCTACGACCAGTATTCTCGCCAACGCAAAAGGTTCTCCAGACGGCGCCGGAATCAGCATCGCGGCAGGCTGCGGATTACGCCCAGTCGGCGTGGTGTCGCAACTGCTTCCCTGGCGGAAACGTGGCGGATACTGAATGGCGACCAAACACGAAATCCATTATCTGCACGATGCCGTGCAGATAATGTCGACCGCCCCGCTTCCGGGCGCGGATCCGCGCGCCCCCCGAGAAGCGACCGCGTTCAGTTGCTGAGGTATTCCGGATAGCGCGAACGGATCGGCGAGAGTTCGCTGAGGGTGCCGGACAAATGGGTGCGCAGGTGCTTCTGCGCCTCCTCGGGCTCCCCGGCATCGAGCGCCTTCACGATCAGTCTGTGGTGACGGACGATGTCCTGCGCCTTGCCGGGCGAGGGCAGGTGCATCCGGCGCAGCCGGTCGATATGTCCGCTGCGGCTGCGCACCAGATGCCAGAGGTCCTGCTTGTCGGCGGCGGTATAGAGCTGGCCGTGGAATTCATCGTCGGCGGCCATGAATTTTTCGAAGTCGCCGTGTTTGGCATATTGCTGCTGGCGGGCGATGGTCGCGCCGAGTTCGATCGTGAGCGCCTGGTCGCGCCGGATCGCGAGGCTGCGCACGATTTCGAGTTCGAGCGCCTGCCGCAGGAAATGCGCCTGCTGTGCCAGCCGCACGTCGACCCGGCTCACCACGGTGGCATATTGCGGGAAGACGTCGACGAGGCCTTCCTCTTCGAGCCGCATCAGCGCGTCGCGGATCGGCGTTGAACTGACGCCGAACCGGCTCGCCAGCTCGGCACGCGACAGCGGCGAGCCCGGCGGCAATTCCAGCGCGACGATCATGCCCCGCAGGCGCTCGAATACCTGCGGCGCCGCCTGGCGGTCGCGATCGAGCCCGCTCTTGGAGCGCGGGGCGCGGCGGATGGCAGAAGGCGAGGAAGCCATTCAGGTGGCCGATGCGAGGGCTTGCTTCAAATGCACTAATACATTAGTGCATCTCCTCGAAGGCGTCAATGAAGCGCAGGAGGAATGCACATGAACGGCAATGTCTGGAGCGCGGGCGCCGTCGCCATGCTGATTCTCGCGGCGGTCGGGCCGGCTTCGGCGCAGCCGAAGTCGGAGGTGACGCTGTCGCGGCAGCCGGGCATCTTCTACATGCCCTCGCACATCATGGAAAAGAACAGGCTGATCGAGAAGCATGCGGCTGCTCTCGGCGTGCCCGGCGTCACCACCAAATGGGTCAATCTGAGCGGCGGCGGTGCGCAGACCGATGCGCTGCTGGCCGGCAGCGTCGACATCCTCAACACCGGCACCGGCAACCTGCTGCTGCTATGGGATCGCACCCGGGGCGGCGTCAAGGGCATCGTCGCCACCTCGGCGCAGCCAATGACGCTGATCAGCCGCGATCCCAACATCAAGTCGATCAGGGATTTCGGCCCGAACGACAAGATCGCGGTGCCTACGGTAAAGGTTTCCACGCAGGCCATCGTGCTGCAGATCGCAGCGAGCGAGGCCTATGGCGCCGACCAGTGGTCGAAGCTCGATGCCAACACCGTGCAGCTCGGCCATCCCGACGCCTATGTCGCGATGACCAACAGCCAGCACGAGGTGCGCAATCACTTTGCGATCCCGCCGTTCACATTCCTCGAGCTGAAGAACGTGCCCGGCGCGCATGTCGTGCTGTCGTCGCCCGACGTGATGGGCGGCCCGCTCAGCCAGGCGCAGTTCTTCACCACCACCAAATTCGCCGATGCCAATCCGAAGATCGTGCAGGCGGTGCGTGACGCCACCAAGGAGGCGCACGACCTGATCCGCAGCGACACCACGGCCGCAGTCGAGATCTACAAGGACGTGACCGGCGACAAGATCAGCGTCGAGGATCTGCTGGCCTGGCTCAAGGAGCCCGGCATGATGGAATGGAACCTGCAGCCGCAGGGCACCATGAAGTTTGCCGCGCATCTGTTCAAGGTTGGCACGTTGAAGACGATGCCGAAGGCCTTCACCGACTATTATCTGCCGCTCTCGCACGACCTCAAGGGCAATTGACGGACATGACCGTGCTTCTCGATGTCAGCAATGTGACGCTACGCTACAAGACGTCGAGCGCGGTGGTGACCGCGACCGAACGCGTCAGCTTCTCGGTCGACAAATCCGATCGCTTCGTGCTGCTTGGCCCCTCCGGGTGCGGCAAGTCCACGCTGCTGAAGGCGGTCGGCGGCTATATGAAGCCGAGCGAAGGCAGGATGCGGATCGGCGGCCGCGAGATTTCCGAGCCCGGCGCCGACCGCATGATGATCTTCCAGGAGTTCGATCAGCTGCTGCCGTGGAAGACGGTGCTGGAAAACGTGATGTTTCCGTTGCTGATGACAAGGAAGCTGCCGCGCAAGGAGGCCGAGGCGCGGGCGCGGGCCTATATCGAAAAGGTCAGCCTTACCCGGGTCGTCGACGCCTATCCGCATACGCTGTCCGGCGGCATGAAACAGCGCGTCGCGATCGCGCGCGGCATGGCGATGGAGCCGGATATCTTGCTGATGGACGAACCGTTCGCCGCCCTCGACGCGCTGACGCGGCGCACCTGTCAGGACGAGTTGCTGGCGCTGTGGGCCGAGACCAGATTCACCGTCCTGTTCGTCACCCATTCGATCGCGGAAGCGATCAAGATCGGCAACCGTATTTTGCTGCTCTCGCCGCATCCCGGCCGGGTCAAGGCCGAGGTTGTCGATGTCGACAAGGTCTCGGCTGAGGACGGCAGCGCGGCGCGGCTGGAGAAACAGATCCACGATCTGCTGTTCGCCGACGCCGCCACGGCGCATTGAGGGGGGACGCGATGGGTGAGGCAAGAATTCTGTTGCGTGATACCGCCGAACTGTCGGCGGCCGTGCCGGCGGAGGTCGAGCGCAAGCTGACCGTGCCGGAACTGTTGTGGAACGACGGCTTTGTCCGCAAGTCCGTCATCATCCTCTTCCTCGCCGCGGCTTGGCAGATCTACGGCACGGTGCTGAACAACCCGCTGCTGTTCCCGACGTTTGGCGACACCATCACCGCGATGTGGGACAAGGTGCGCGACGGCACAATTCCGCTGCGCGCCTGGGCATCGCTGAAAGTGCTGTTCATGGGCTATGCGGCCGGCATCGCGCTGGCGGCGATCTTCACCATCCTCGCGATCTCGACCCGGATCGGCACGGATTTCCTCGAAACCATCACCGCGATGTTCAACCCGCTGCCGGCGATCGCGCTGTTGCCGCTGGCGCTGATCTGGTTCGGCCTCGGCAATGGCAGTCTCGTCTTCGTGCTGATCCACTCGGTGCTGTGGCCGGTCGCGCTCAACACCCATTCCGGCTTCAAGAGCGTGTCGAACACGCTGCGCATGGTCGGGCGCAATTACGGCCTGCGCGGCCTCCCGTATGTTTTCCGCATCCTGATCCCCGCCGCCTTCGCGTCGATCCTCACCGGATTGAAGATCGGCTGGGCGTTCGCGTGGCGCACGCTGATCGCAGCCGAACTCGTGTTCGGCGTCTCGTCCGGGCAGGGCGGTCTCGGCTGGTTCATCTTCGAGAACCGCAACCTGCTCGACATTCCTGCCGTGTTTGCCGGCCTGTTGACCGTGATCGTGATCGGCCTGATTGTCGAAAACCTGATCTTCCGCACCCTCGAGCGCAACACCGTCCAGAAATGGGGTACGCAATCATGAGCCAGAACCCGTCCTACGATTCGTCGTTGCTGTAGCCCGCATGAGCGTTTGCGATATGCGGGACCGGCGCTCGCGGCATCCCGCCTATCGCAAGTGCTCATGCGGGCTACGATTCCTTTTCACGCTCTACGAGATGGTGCCGACATGACCGACAAGAACAAAAGCCCCGCCGACTTGCGCAGCGCGCGCTGGTTCGCGCCTGACGATCTGCGCGCTTTCGGCCATCGCTCGCGCGCCATGCAGATGGGTTACGCGCCCGAGGAGTGGAAAGATCGCCCGGTCATTGCGATCGTCAACACCTGGTCGGATGCGCAGCCATGCCACATGCACTTCAAGAGCCGCGTCGACGACGTCAAGCGCGGCATCCTGATGGCCGGCGGCTTTCCGATGGAACTGCCGGCGCTGTCGCTGTCCGAATCGCTGCTGAAGCCGACGACGATGCTCTACCGCAACATGCTTGCCATGGACACGGAAGAGCTGCTGCGCGGCCATCCGGTCGACGGGGTGGTGCTGATGGGCGGCTGCGACAAGACCACGCCGGGCCTGCTGCTCGGCGCCACCAGCATGAACCTGCCGACCATCTATCTGCCCGCGGGGCCAATGCTGCGCGGCAACTGGAAGGGCAAGACGCTGGGTTCGGGTTCGGACGCCTGGAAATATTGGGACGAGCGTCGCGCCGGAAAGATCTCCGACAAGGACTGGGTCGATGTCGAGGCCGGCATCGCGCGCAGCTACGGCACCTGCATGACAATGGGTACCGCGTCGACCATGACCGCGATCGCCGAATCGATCGGCATGACGCTGCCGGGTGCGTCCTCGATTCCCGCCGCCGATGCCGGCCACATCCGCATGGCCTCCGAATGCGGCCGCCGCATCGTCGAGATGGTGTGGGAGGATCTGACGCCGAGCAAGATCCAGAGCCGCAAGGCATTCGAGAATGCGATCACGGTGGCGATGGCGATGGGCTGCTCGACCAACGCGATCATCCATCTGATCGCGCAGGCGCGCCGCGCCGGGCAGGGCATCGGGCTCGATGATTTCGAAAAGGCCAGCCGCAAGTTGCCCGTCATCGCCAACGTCCGGCCGAGCGGCGACACATATCTGATGGAGGATTTTTTCTATGCCGGCGGCCTGCCGGGCCTGATGAGCCGCATCAAGGACCATCTGCATCTCGACGCCATGACGGTGACGGGACGGACGCTCGGCGACAACATCGCCCGCGCCGACGTCTATAATGACGACGTCATTCGCACCGTCGACAATCCGATCTACAAGGAGGGCGCACTCGCCGTGCTGAAGGGCAACCTCGCGCCCGATGGCTGCGTGATCAAGCCGAGCGCCTGCGAGCCGCGCTTCCTCAGGCACACGGGACCCGCGCTGGTGTTCGACGACTATCCCTCGATGAAGCAGGCGATCGACGATCCCAACCTCGACGTCACCGCCGATCACGTCCTGATCCTGCGCAACGCCGGGCCGCAGGGCGGGCCGGGCATGCCGGAATGGGGCATGCTTCCGATCCCGACCAAACTCGTCAAGCAGGGCGTGCGCGACATGGTGCGGCTGTCGGATGCGCGCATGAGCGGCACCAGCTACGGTGCGTGCATCCTGCACGTCTCGCCTGAGTCCTACATCGGCGGCCCACTGGCGCTGGTGCGGACCGGTGACAATATCACGCTCGACGTCAACGCGCGGACGATCAATCTCGATGTGTCGGACGCGGAACTGGCAAAACGCCGCGCCGAATGGAAAGCGCCGGAGCCGCGTTACGAGCGCGGCTATGGCTGGATGTTCTCGCGACATATCAAACAAGCCAATGAAGGCTGCGACTTCGACTTCCTGGAAACCGGCTTCGGCAAGCCGGTCGACGAACCCGCAATTTATTGACCCCCGTCATTCCGGGGCATCGCGAAGCGATGAGCCCGGAATCCATCGTGCCGCAGTCTCTGCCGCCAGTTGGATTCCGGGTTCGCGCCAAGTGGCGCGCCCCGGAATGACAAGAGAGAGTGTCCCATGACCAGACTCACCGACGCCACCCGCGAGAAACTGAAGACCGTCTCCACCGCCACCGTCGCCACCGCGCTGTTCAAGCGCGGCTTTCGCATCCAGATGATCCAGGACGTGCATCCGCTCGGGCCGAACCAGCCGGTGCTGGTCGGCGAGGCCTTTACGCTGCGCTACATGCCGGCGCGCGAGGACCTCAACACCATCGACGTATTCCGCGACCGCAGCCATCCGCAGCGCAAGGCGATCGAGGATTGCCCGGTCGGCGCGGTACTGGTGATGGACAGCCGCAAGGACGCGCGCGCGGCCTCGGCCGGCGCGATTCTCGTGACGCGGCTGATGCAGCGCGGCTGCGCCGGCGTCATCACCGATGGCGGCTTTCGCGATTCGGCCGAGATCGCGGCGCTCGGCTTCCCGGCCTATCACCACCGCCCGAGCGCGCCGACCAATTTGACGCTGCACCAGGCGATCGAGATCAACGTGCCGATCGGCTGCGGCGACGCGCCGGTGTTTCCCGGCGACGTCATCCTCGGCGACAGCGACGGCGCGATCGTGATCCCCGCGCATCTCGCCGACGAGATCGCCAACGAAGCCGTCGAGATGACCGCGTTCGAGGATTTTGTCACCGAGCAGGTGCGCGGCGGCCGCGGCATTTTCGGACTCTATCCGGCAACCGATCCGCAGACGATGACGGATTTCGCCGGGTGGCGGAAGAAGAACGGGCGGTGATCGCGCGCCAAACGCACGCTCTCTATCGTCGTCCCGGGCAAGCGTAAGCCGTAGCTGGAAGAGCGAAGGCGCAAGCGCGACCCGGGACCCATCACCACAGGCCGATGTTGTTTGAGAGATCGACGGCCGCCGCGTAATACCGATAGATTCCGCGGTATGAGTCCCTGCGTTCGCAGGGACGACCAGGTCTTTGGAGCGACGACGGTGCTCACGCCTCCGCCATCCCAACCGCCCACAGCGCAAACGCATAGACGATCGCCACCTCGTCCAACCGGTTGAATCGTCCCGACGCACCACCGTGGCCAGCGCCCATGTTGGTGCGCAACAGCACTGGGCCGCCGCCGCTCATGGTCGCACGCAGGCGCGCGATCCATTTCGCCGGCTCCCAGTACGTGACGCGCGGATCGGTCAGTCCGCCCATCGCCAGGATCGCGGGATAGTCCTTCGCCGCGAGATTGTCGTAGGGCGAGTAGGACAGGATGGTGCGAAAATCCTGTTCGCTTTCGATCGGGTTGCCCCATTCCGGCCATTCCGGCGGTGTCAGCGGCAGCGTGTCGTCGAGCATCGTGTTCAGCACGTCGACGAACGGTACTTCGGCGACGATCCCGGCGAACAATTCGCCCGAGCGGTTGGCGACCGCCCCCATCAGCATCCCGCCGGCGCTACCGCCATGCCCGACGATGCGCTTTGCGCTGGTATACTTCGCATCGATCAGCGCGCGGCCGGCCGCGGCGAAATCGTCGAACGTATTGGTCTTCTTCTCGCGCTTGCCGTCGAGATACCAGCCCCACCCCTTGTCGGCGCCGCCCCTGATATGTGCGATGGCGTAGACAAAGCCGCGGTCGACCAGCGAGAGCCGGTTCGCTGCAAAGGAAGCCGGCATCGCCATGCCGTAGGAGCCGTAACCATAGAGCAGGAGCGGCGCTTGGCCGTCGCGCACCAGGTCCTTGCGATGCAGGATCGAAACCGGCACCTGCGCGCCGTCATGGGCCATCGCCATGATGCGCGTGGTGACATAGTCGGCCGGATTGTGCCCGGACGGAATCTCCTGGCGCTTGCGCAAAATGCGCGTGCGCGTCGCCATGTCGTAATCGAACACTTCCGACGGCGTGGTCATCGAAGAATAGGAGAATCGCAGGTTCGTCGTCTCGAATTCGTATCCGCCCATGGTGTCGAGCGAATAGGCCGCCTCGTCGAACGCGATCGCGTGTTCTTCCCCGGTGTTGAGATCGCGGATAACGATCGCGGGCAGCGCGTTGGCGCGCTCCAGCCGCACCATGTGGCCGGCATAGAGTTCGACGTCGAGCACGTAGACGCCTTCGCGATAGGGAATCAGGTCGCGCCAGTTGGCACGTTCGGGCGCTGCGAGCGGCGCGGTGACGACCTTGAAGTCGATGGCGCCGTCGGCATTGGTGAGGATGAACAGCTCGTCGCCGCGGTCGGCTAGCGAATACTGCACGCCCTCCTCGCGCGCAGCGACTAGGCGCGGCGGCGTGTCGGGATGCTCGAGATCGATCAGGCGCTGCTCCGAGGTCTCGTGGTCGCCGCCGGCGATCACGCAGAAGCGGCCGGACGAGCTCTCGTGCAGGTGGGTGAACCAGCCGGAATCCGGCTCCTCATAGACCAGCGTGTCGTCGGCCTGCTTTGTTCCAAGCCGATGCCGCCACACCTGCATCGGGCGATGGTTGTCGTCGAGCTTGACGTAGAAGAAGCTGCTGGCATCCTTGCTCCAGACGATGCCGCCGTCGGTCTCCTCGACCAGATCGTCGCGATCCTTGCCGCTGTCCCAGTCGCGCACGCGGATCGAAAAATACTCCGAGCCCTTGGTGTCGGCGCTCCAGGCCTGCAATTTGTGGTCCGGCGAATGCCGCGCCCCGCCGAACTTGAAATACGTTTGATCCTTGGCCAGCGCGTCGCCGTCGAGCACGATCTGCACCGCGCCGCCGCCGCGCGGCGTGCGGCCGAACAGCTCATGCTGTCCGCCCTCGCGGAATCTGCGCAGATAGGCGAACGGCCCGTCCGGCGACGGTACGCTGGAATCGTCCTCCTTGATCCGTCCGCGCATCTCGGCAACCAAGGTCTTCTGCAACGGCGCGGTATGGCCGAGCAGGCTCTCGGTATAGTCGTTCTCGGCCTCGAGGTATGTCCGGATGTCCGCGTCCAGGATCGCGGGATCGCGCAGCACCTCCTGCCATTTGGCGTCCTTTAGCCAGGCGTAATCGTCGGTGACGGTGATGCCGTGCGTGGTAAAGGAATGCGGACGCTTGGGTGCAATCGGGGCGGGCTTTTGGGTCACGCGGTCCTCTCATTGCTTTGGGAGAGCCTTATATCGGATAGGTCGCGGACGATTACCAGATGCACAAGCCACAAGGTGGACAAAGGAGCGAAGCGACGTGCCCACCATCCATTGTTGCATATGCTGCAGGATGGTGGGCACGCTGCGCTTTGCCACCCTTTCAATATCAACTATTCCGCAGCCGCGACGCGGCGCCGCCGCCAAACATCGGGATCCGGTTCACCGCCAGCACCACGGTGAACGTGATCACCAGCATGGCGATGCCGAGCACCGAGATCGCGGCGAGGTCGCCGCTTTCGTTGAGGTCGTAGATCAGGACCGACAGCACCTTGGTCTGCGAGGTGAACAGCACGATCGCCGCCGATAGTTCGCGCATCACGCCGATGAAGATGAAGCACCAGGTCGCGATCACGCCGGTGCGCAGCAGCGGCGCGGTGATCCGCCACAGCGATTGCAGCCGCGTGGCGCCGAGGATGCGGCTGGCGTCTTCCAGTTCGGGGTGGATGGTCGCGAACGCCGCCTGCAATTGCTGATAGGCCGAGGGAAGATTGATGGTGAGGAACGCCAGCAGCAAAATCCACAGCGTGCCGTAGAGCACGAAGGGCGGCCGCGTATAGCTCAGGAAGAGGCCGACGCCGAGCACGATGCCGGGGACTGCGACCGGCGCGGTGGCGAGGAAGCCGAGGATACGATGGCCGCCGATCACGCGGCGGGTGGTGACGTAGGCGACGACCAGCGCCAGGATGGTGCCGATGGTCGCGGTCGAGGCGCCAAGGATCACCGTGTTCTTCAGCGCCAGCTGCGTCGACGACAATTCGGTGAACACGAACACGATATTGTGCAGCGTGGCCGTCGACGGCGTCACCAGCGTGGTGGCGTTCGGCGAGAACGCCGCGTTGAGCAGCGCGAGATAAGGCAGGAACACCGGGTTGAGCAGCACGATCAGACAGAATGCCAGCGCCGCCCAGCGCCAGCCCTTCAGCTCGACCCGGCGCGGCGCGCCGTATTTGCCGCCGACCACGGAGAAGCCGCGCCGGCCGAGCAGGAATTTCTGGCCCTGCAGCAACAGGATCGTCAGCAGCAGCAGCGGCACCGCGGCGGCCGCGGCCAATTCCAGCTTTGGCGGATACTGGAACAGGCTCCAGATCTTCGTCGTCATGGTGTGGAAGCCGGCCGGCAGCGCCAGGATCGCCGGCGACCCGAACAGCGTCATCGCCTGCAGGAACGCGATCAACGCGCCAGCGACCAGCGCGGGAAGTGCGAGCGGGATCGTCACCCGACGCGCCGTAGTCCAGGCCTTGCCGCCGAGGATCGCAGAGGCATCTTCCAGTTCGCCCGGCATATTGTCGAGCGCATTGGCGACCAGCACGAAGACAAATGGAAACGTGTAGCAGGAGATCACGAAGATCAGCCCGGTCAGCGAATAGATGTCGAACAGCGGATCTTCGGCGCCGGTCAGATACCGATAGAGCTGGTTCAGCATGCCGCTGTTCGGCGCCGCCAGCAGTTCCCAGGCCACCGCGCCGAGGAACGGCGGCGTCACGAAGGATGCCGTCACCAGCGCGCGGATGATCTGTCGCCCGGGCATGTCGGTGCGCGACACCAGCCAGCCGATCGGTGCCGCGACCAGGCAGCAGATCACCGCCGAGGTGGTGGCGATGATCGCGGTCGTCAGCAGCGGATCGAGAAACGCCGGGTTGGTGAACAGCGTGACGAAGTTCTGCAGCGTCGGGCGTCGGGCCTTGTCGGTGAAGGCGAACACCGCGAGCCACGACAGCGGCAGCACGATCAGCACGATCATGAACGCGGCGAACAGCCAGAGCACCGGACGCGTGACATCGAGGCGGGACTTGCGGGGCGCGGAGGCGGCAAGGGTGACGGTGGTCATGCTGGTTCTTTCGTCATTCCGGGGCGCGCGCAGCGCGAACCCGGAATCCAATTATCCGGTTGGCATGGATTCCGGGTTCATCGCTCCGCGATGCCCCGGAATGACGGCGGAGGCTGAATCCGAACATCCTCACACCCGAAACAGCCGCGCATAGCGCGTCTTGATTTCTTCCGCCATCTTCTCCACGCCCTCGGCATCCTCCTTCATCAGCTTGATGTCGGAAAGCTTTCGCCGCCCCGGCTTCGATTGCACCTGGGCGTGAACCGAATATTGCGCCGTGAAGTCGCAGAAGAACTGTTGCGTCTCGCGGGTGTGGAACCAGGCCTGGAACAGCCGCGCGGCGTTCGGGTGCGGCGCCGAGGCAAAGATCGCCGTCGGTCCCGAGATCGTTTGCGCGCCCTCGGCCGGATAGATCGGCTCGACCGGCTGGCCGGCTTCCTTCAGCAGCACCACGCCATATTCGTTGCCGTCGGCCATGACGGCGCGCTCGCCGAGCGACAGCTTTTTCGGCGGGTCGGTCGAGGACTGCACCTGCATGACTCGCTGCTTCGAAAGTTTCTCCATGTACGGCCAGCCGAGGTCGCGCACCATCTGGAACGTCGCGGTCATGATGGTGCCGCTATAGGCCGGGTGACCCTTCACGAGCTTGCCGGTCCATCTGGGATCGAGCAGGTCGGCAAAGCTTTTCGGCGCGTCCTCAGGTCTCACCAGATTGGTGTTGTAGGCCATCGACGACAGGTAGATCCGCGACGTCGCCGCCATCCCGTCCGCGTCGCGATATTCAGGGAGGAAATGCCTGGCCATGTCTTCCGATACGAACGGCGCCAGCCATTTGTTCCGCTTCCAGCTGATGATGTGCGACGCATCGGAGGTGGTGATGACATCGACGGCGCGGATATTGCTCGAAAACTCCTGGTCGATGCGCTGGAACAGGCGCTCCGATCCGGAGCGCTCGATCTGCACGGTGACGCCGGGATAGGCGGCCTCAAACGCCTTGCCGAGCTTTTCGCCGACCGGCAGGTCCATCGACGAATAGAGAACGAGCCTGCCTTCCTTCTTCGCTGCGTCCACCAGCGCGGGCGTCATCGCGACCGGCTCCGGCGCCTCGGCGCGAATCGGAGAGGCGAACACCGTGCCGGCGGCGAGCGCGGCCGCACCATGCAGGACGCCGCGTCTGGAAAGCCTGGTTCCTGTCATCGCGTCCTCCCGTTTCTTGTTGTTGTTATCGGCTCAGCGCCCGGCAGCGGTCGGGCGGCAGGGTCAGCCAGACCTCGCTGCCCCGTGCCACATTGACCTCGGTGGGCGTGGTCGCGCGCAGGCTGCTGCCGTCGGCGACTTCGACCATGTAGTCGCGCGCGGCGCCGAGGAAGACCTGACGTGTGACGACGCCCCGGATGGTGTTTTCCGGCGCGGTCGGCGGCGTCGTCGACAGACCGATGTCGTGCTGGCGTATCGCGACCGCCGCGCTCTGGTTCGCCGCCAGCGACGCGCCGACCACCTTCAGCGTCGCGCCCGCGAAGCTCACATGGTTGGTATCGAGCGCCGTGCCCTTGAGCACATTGCTGGCGCCGATGAAGCGTGCGACGAATTCCGAATCGGGGCGGGCGTAAATGTCCTCGGGCGTCCCGAGCTGGTCGATCCTGCCGCCGTTCATCACCGCAATCAGGTCGGCCGTGGTCATCGCCTCGGACTGGTCGTGGGTGACATAGACTGTGGTGTAGCGGTATTCGTCATGCAGCCGGCGGATTTCGAACCGCATCTCCTCGCGCAGGTTGGCGTCGAGGTTCGAGAGCGGTTCGTCGAGCAGCAACGTCTCCGGCTCGACGATCAGCGCGCGCGCCAGCGCCACGCGTTGCTGCTGTCCGCCGGAAAGTTCGCCGGGATAGCGCTGCGCCAGCGCCTCGAGCTTGGTCGTGGCCAGGATCGCCGCCAGCTTCTTCGCGATGGTGTCGCGGTCCATCTTGCGCAAACGCAGGCCGTAGACGATGTTTTCCGTCACGGTCATGTGCGGCCACAGCGCGTAGCTCTGGAAGATCATCGACATGTTGCGCTGCTCGGGCGGCAGCGTGCGCGCGCTCGACGACACCAGCCGCTCGCCGACATGGATCTCGCCGCCGGACGGTTCGAGGAACCCGGCGATCAGCCGCAGCGTCGTGGTCTTGCCGCAGCCGGACGGGCCGAGCAGGCAGACCAGTTGTCCATGGTCGATTTTCAGGGAGACGTTATCGACGACCGCCAGCGAACCGAATCGCTTGGTCAGGCCGCGCAAATCCACCGACGCCAATCGCTCACTCCCACGCTTTGGTTCATGCGCGGATCAGCGCCCGCTTGGCATGCCAGTATACGGACAAAAACAGGATGGGAAAGGGCGTTGCGGTGCAAAGCGAAACGTGGTGCGTGCGCGATTTGAGATGGTAGGGATGCAGAGGCCGTAAGGACGTAAAGCTTAGCGTTCCACTCGCCCACCAACCGTCGTCGTCCCTGCGAACGCAGGGATCCATACGCCGTGCCGAGCGTAATGGGCATAGTGGCAGATGGCTTTGCTTTGCACGGCAGAGCGTCAGCTACGGCATTTCATCGATGGATCACGCGGTATGGGTCCCTGCGTTCGCAGGGACGACCACAGCGGCGTACGATGAGCGCTCACGCCCCGACATTCTCGCCGAGATATTCGATCGCGGCTTCCGTTCCACCCTTGCCGTGCGGAATCTTCAGCGCGCTGAGGCCGACCTCGATCACGCCGAGCGTGCCGAGAATCATCGGCGCGTTGACATGGCCCATATGGGCGATGCGGAACGCCTGGCCCTGGAGGTTGCCGATTCCGGTACCGAGCACCACGCCGCACTTCTCCTTGCAATAACGCTGCAGCGCGGCCGGGTCGAAACCCTTCATCGTCACCGTCGTCACGGTGTCGGAGCGCTCATGGGCTTCGGCGATGTTGAAGCCGAGCACCTGGCCTTCCGACCACGCCGCCACCGCGCGGCGCACCGCTCCGGCGAGAAGGCGATGCCGCAGGAACGCGTTCTCGAGTCCCTCGGCGTGCAGCATGTCGATCGCCTTGCGCAGCGCGAACAGCAGATGGATCGGCGCGGTTCCGGCATATTTGCGGTAATGCTCGGTGCCCTCGCGCTCACTCCAGTCCCAATAGGGCGTGCGCAGGTTGGCATGTTTGTGCACCTCGAGCGCCCGCGCGTTGGCGGCGACGAAGCCCAGGCCGGGCGGCGTCATCAAACCCTTCTGCGAGCCGGACATCGTGACGTCGACGCCCCATTTGTCCATCTCGTAGGGCATGCAGCCGAGCGAGGCCACGGTGTCGACCATGAACAGCGCGGGGTGGCCCGCGGCCTTGATCGCCTTTCCAATCGCCTCGATGTCGTTGTAGGCGCCCGAGGCGGTATCGACCTGCACCGCGACGATTGCCTTGACGCGATGCTCCTTGTCTTCCTTCAGCCGCGCTTCGACTTCCGCGGGCCGGATCGCGCGGCGCCAGTCGCCCTTCAGCACCTCGACATCGACGCCCATCAGCGAGGCCGCGTGGCCCCAGCCGACCGCGAAACGTCCGCTCTCCAGCACCAGGAGCTTGTCGCCGCGCGACAGCACGTTGGAGAGCGTCGCTTCCCACGCGCCGTGCCCGTTGGCGATGTAGATGTAGGTCTTGCCCTTGGTGGCGAACAGTTTTGACAGGTCGGCGAGCAGGCTCTCGGTCAGCTCCGTCATCTGGCTGGAATAGATGTCGAGCGCCGGGCGATGCATCGCCTGCAGCACTTCGTCGGGCATGGTGGTGGGCCCCGGAATGGCCAGAAATTCCCGGCCCGCGCGAACGGTCATCTGTTGGATATCCTTATGGACAGGCGCACCCGGTCGGAGCGCTGGAGATTCAGCCGCGACAGTATTCGATCGCGACTGTCTTTGCGAGCGCGGCGCCGCAATGCAGGGCCGCAAAAAACGTCAAATTGTACTGATTGTCCTTCGCAAGCAGGGCAGCATGCCCGCTATTTCGCCACTGCATCCGCGATCGCCCGCCAGATCTGGTCTTTCAGCTCGGTTGCCGGCGGGCTCGGAATCATCACTGCGGGACCCTCGCGCTTCTTGCAGGCTTCAACCAGCCGTAGCACCCAGATCTCGCCGTCGGTGTAGTAGGGATCGCCGCCCCCATTTCGGCCGGCGATCGTCGGCCCGATGCCGGTGACCTGATATTTGGCCTGCACCATCCCGGCCTGGTCCAGGTCGGCGGCCAGCAGCGCGCGCTCGGTGTCGAGATCGGGGCTGATATGATGCGTGACGGCGCCGGTGTAGCTGCTGACGCCGACGCCGCGATCCTCGGTGGCCGCGCCGAGCCAGACCGGCCGCTTCTCTTGCCCGCTGTCGAGCACCTTCCAGTAGCGCACATGGTTGCGGCGGTCGGCGCTGGCGCCGATCGGCTTCTCATAGGCGAGATCCTCCCGGCGGCCGAGATAATAGAGGTTGCTCACCGGCGCGTCCCGGTAGGGACGGTCGAGCAGCACGCTGCCGACGATCGCGATCGAGGATTTCAGCGTGATCCGGTCGGCCGGATACCAGCCGGCCGCGTGCATCGCGCAGACCACGTCGGCCGTATCGCCAATCAGCCCGACATTCATCGGGTCGCCGGGAATGCCCTGCGCGGTGCGCGTCACCATCGGCAGGCTGGCCAGGCCGCGCTGATGCTCGTAATGGGTCCAGAATTCCGGCAGCAGCAGGTAGGCCAGCAGGCCATAGCCACCGAGGATGACAAGCGTGAGCATCATCGCTCGCCGCCACCCGCCGCGCCGCTGCCGTCGCAATCGCTGTTCGACGTGTTGATCGGATGCCACGTCACTTCCCCCGCTGGCAGAGCGAGGTTAGGGCAAAACTACCGCCGCGTCTCGCGGCAGCCGGCGGCTTCGGCTTCCTCCACCGAGCAGAACCAGCGCGTGCCCTTGGAAATCTTCATCTCGATCTTCGCATACCAGCGGCTGGTCGGCTGGTGGAAGATGCATTCGCCGGAACGGTTGACGTTGCCTTTGATGGTGCAGTCCGGCGAGGGCGCGCTTCCGCCGGACGCCGACGCCAGCAGGATCGCCCGCGCGTTCTCCGGCGGGGTGATGGCGCCGAGTATCGCGGTCTTCTTGTTGCGCACACGCCAGTCCCACGGCGCGATGAACGCGCCCTGCCACATCCCGGCCTTGGCCTCGCGCGCGGCCTGCTCGTCGGCCTCGTAGTCGCGCGAGACCCGTGTCAGCGCCAGCGCCCAGCCATTCGACACCATCCATTTCTGGATGTCCTCGCCATCGGCCTCGCAGCGCGCCACGGTGCGGCCGCGGCGGTCGGTGACCGCCCTGGTGTGACAGACCCAGTTCTTGCCGCCGAATCGCTTTGTCAGTTCGTCGCGCGCGGCGGCGCCGCAGGCCCAGCGCTCGCCCCTGGGGTTGAGACAGAGCTGATCGGCCGACGGCGCGTCGATGCCGCCAAGGCGGATGCGGTGCGTGCCGATGTGGAGATAATCGCCCTCGCGGATTTTAGGCACGCCGGCAATATCGGCCGCCTGCGCCATGACCGGCAGCGACAGCAGCAAAACCACGGCCAGCAATTTCCGTAAGGTCATCGGCATTCCCCGCAGCGAAATGAGACGGAGTGTGCGGACATTGCCGCGATCTGGCCAGAGCGAGAACGCCGCGCTGCTTTCAACTTCCCGCGAGATTATCTTATCCTCCCCTGGAGGGGAGGATCGGTTCGCATGCTAATGCGAACCGAGGTGGGGTGACAGACTATCCGCGTATTCTCTGTCGGTTGGGCGACGGTGGTCTCCACGCCAACGGAACATGCGCGGATAGTCTGTCACCCCACCCGGTCACGCATCTTGCGATGCGTGCCGACCCGGCCCCTTCGAGGGGCGGGTGAAGCGAGCGCGTCTCACGCATTCCCTTCCGCCATTCGTTTCCTTGCCAACGCCAGCGCCATCAGCACGAACGCGGACGTCACCTCGGGCCCGCCGACCAGAATTCGCGTCGGCGTCTTCATCTTGTTCCATTCATAGGCCTTGTACGGCCCGTGCCGGCCGCCCTCGCCGAGCTGGGCGGTAATGCAGGTGAGTGCCGGCGCAAACGTCTTCACGTCGGCGCCGAGATGCGTCAGCGCCATCAACGCCAGCGCGGCGTCGAACGGGTTCATCTCGCGCGCGATCAATTCGTCCTCGACATAGGCCAGGACGCGCTCGCGGATGAACGCGAACGCGCCGTCCGGATCGATCGCCTGCCGCGCCGCCTCCGGCAACGCCATGAACGCGGCATGGCAGCGGCCGAAATAGGCGGAGTACAGCTCCGGCAGATAGTAGATGTGCGAGCGCGGATTTTTGAACGCGCCGCTCGCCGCCAGCCGCCGCTGGAAGCCCAGAATACGGTGCACCATCTCCAGCCGCTGTGGCGTCTCCAGGATGTTCCAGCGCTTGAGGTTGCGAAACGACACTTCGAGGATGTCGAGGTTCAGCGTCGGATCGAGGTCGTTGCCGTAGGGCCGCTCGCCCTTGATGTTGTCGATCCAGGTGGCGACGCCGCCCTCGTAATCGATATTGTCGTTCAACGGCACCGTGACGCGGGGTTCGTTGCCGCCCTCGCGCACCTGATAGCCGCGGTAGAAGTCGAGCAGCGGCTGGTCGAGGATCGGATCGGTCGAGCCGGCCTGCGTCGCTGCGGAGAAGGCGCAGGCGGTGGTGTCGCAGTCCGGCACGTAGATGCCGAAGCCGAGGTCCTGCTTGATATGGGCGAAAAATCGCGAGAAGCGCGGATGCGGACCGGGCGCCAGCGCGGTGACGACGCGCACGGTCGAGCCGTCATGCGAGGGCACCTCCTCGGCCGACGTCTTCAGGCAGAAATCGACCATGTCGGCGATCGCGCGACGCGACGCCGAGGCCTCCTCTGACGAAGCCAGCCCGCTCTCGACATAGCTCAGCAGCGCCTCGGTGAAGAAGGCGTCGTAATAGGCCGAGCGGTGTCGGATCTGCATCGGCTGCCACATCTCTTCGGCGATGCCCGTCCAGGACGGGTTGATCAGCGACCGGGCCGGCGAATGCGCGATGAAGATCCGCGCCAGGCTGAACAGCAGCGTCGAATTCTTGTAGCCGCGCGAATTCAGACCGGTTAGCGCCATCAGCATTTCGCGCCCGCCCATGTCGGCGTCGCCGATCAGATTGAAGGCGGCATAGGTCGGGATGAAGCCGTTCTTGGCGAACGAGCCCAGCAGATGCGCGCCGCAGCGGCGGATCGCCCGGTCGATCTCGCCGGTGCCCGGCGCCCGGCCGTTCGCCGCGGCCGGCGGCGGGGAGGGGTGGCTGACGCCGATATCGGCCATCAGTTCGGCGATCGGGGCGCCGACCGCGGCCCAGTCCGGCTCGGCGTCGTCACGCGCCCGGATCAGCGCCTCCTGCAACGCGCTGAGTTTCCTGGGGTCGCGCAAAGCGGGCAGGCCGGTCCGCCGCAGCAAGGGTCGCAGCGCCGGATTGCCGAGCGCGGTCCGGTAGAACTTGCCGAGATGAGGGTCGCCGCCGCGGTATTTCAACAGCACGGGATCGCAGACGTCGTAGAGCGAAGGGCCCTGTTTCCGCGCGGTGAGCGCCCGGAACGCGGCGCCGGCAATGCTGTGAAAGCCCATCCAGTTTTCTTTCCGCCGGAACGGTGAAGGAAGGGTCGCGTTAAGCATGGCATACAACTCAAGGCGACCACCGCCGGCCGGTACTGGCCTGCAAGCTATTGAGAACTATACAAATCGAGAAAAAACACAAATGTGATGTAGATCACTTAAGTGAAATTAACTTTCGACCAGTATCCGCAAGCCTATGGAGTCCATGCGTCACATGAGGTTGTTCGGAATGAGCCGACAAGCTACAAGGCTGGCTGTTGCAGCGCCGCAAAATTAGCGCAATTGGACGTCACTCAGCCCGCAACCCCTTCAAACTCTGAAAAGGCCGGCACACGCGACTCACGCGCGCGGTCTTGCTTGGTGCCTTTTGGATAAACTCGGGATGGTAACGCAATGAACCTCGGTAAGCTCCGCATTTCCCGCCGGACCGTGACCATTGCCGTCGCTTTCGCCGGCCTGGTGTCGCTGGGCCTCGGCGCCCATGCCGCGCTGAACAAGCGTTCGCTCGACGCTGCCAAGGCCATCGGCACCGAACAGACGGGATCGATCGGCGGCGCCAGCCGCGTCGCGCTCGTGATCGGCAACGGTCATTATCCGGATGCGTCGGCGCCGCTGTCCCAGCCCATCAACGACGCCCGCGGCCTCACCGCCGCGCTGCGCGCCAAGGGTTTTGACGTCGACGTGGTCGAGGACGCCACCAAGGACGACATGGCCCGCGCCATCGCGCGCCTCAAGGCCAAGATCAAGCCGGATACCGTGGCGATGCTGTTCTATGGCGGCTATGGCGTCCAGGTCGGCCGCGAAAGCTTCATGATCCCGGTCGATGCCGCGATCTGGAAGGAAGCCGATGTGCGGCGCGACGGCGTCAGCATCGAGCAGGTGCTGGATGCGATGACCGAGATGGGCGCCAAGGCCAAGCTTGTCGTCGTCGACGCCTCCCGCCGCAATCCCTATGAGCGCCGCTTCCGCTCTTATTCCCACGGCCTGGCGCCGATCGCCGCGCCGGAGAACGCGCTGATCCTGACGTCGGCGACGCCGGGCAAAGTGGCCGATGACGGCAAGGGCCAGCACAGCGTGCTGGTCAGCGAACTCCTGAACAATCTCAACGCACATTCCGGCGCCGCCAGCGCCTTCAACAAGACGCGCATCTCGATCTCCCGCGCCTCCGACGGCGAGCAGGTGCCGCAGGTCTCGTCGTCCCTGATGGAAGACGTCCGCATCGGCGGGTAGATGAATGGTCGTCCCTGCGAACGCAGGGCGACGATCCGGTTGCACCCGGGTTTTCTCCAACGTCGTCCCTGCGAACGCAGGGACCTATACCGCGTGATCTATCGATGATGCGCGGCAGTGGTAGCTCTGCTGCGTTCAGTGTCGCGCTCGCTTTGCTTGGCAGAGCGTTTTCCAGTGTGCCCACCACATCCGCCACGGCGTATGGGCCCCTGCGTCCGCAGGGGCGACGATCTGATTGTGCCCAGCTTTACCCGTCGTCGTCCCTGCGCACGCAGGGACCCATACCGCGTGATCTGTCGGTGATGCGCGGTCGTCGTAGCTCTGCTGCGTTCTGCACCGCTGGCGTCGTCGCGCAAAGCCTGTCCCAGCGTGCCCCATACATTCGTCACGGCGTATGGGTCCCTGCGTTCGCAGGGACGACTCAGCGGGTGTGGCGCTTAGGGGCTCACACAATCAGATCGCTGAGATCGCGCCACTCCAGATTCTCGCGTTCTATGAGCTCGATCTTCCAGTCCCGCTTCCAGCGCTTGAGCTGCTTTTCGCGAGCGATCGCCTCATCGGGGCGCTCGAATGTTTCGACGTACACCAGCCGATAAACGCCATAGGTTTTAACGAAGGAGGAGCCTTGGCCGCTGCGATGCTGTTCCATTCGCTTCGAAAGCGAATTGGTCACGCCGATATAAAGGGTCCCGTGCCGCCGGCTCGCGAGAATGTAGACGTAATACATGCGGGCAGCACCAAACTCGATGTCGCCCCTGCGAACGCAGGGGCCACCGCGTTGATCCATCGAAAAGAGCACGGTTGCCAATACGGTATAACACAACTCCGCCACGGCGTATGGGCCCCTGCGTTCGCAGGGGCGACCCCGTGGGTGTCATCGCCTATTTCGTATCGGCGCTGGCCATCACCGCGCGCACCGGATCGCCTTCGCGCAGCAAGGCGCCGGCGCGGGCGACGACGATGTCGCCTTCCTGCAGGCCGGAGGTGATCTCGACCTGGCCGGCCGACATCAGGCCGGTCTCCACCCGCCGCGTCTCGACGCGGGCGCGGCGCACCACCTGCACCACGGTGCCGGCCGAGCCATACAGGATCGCGGTGAGCGGCACCGAGACGCCGCAGCTCTGTCCGGTCCTGATCTGCGCACGGCCGCTCGAATTCACCAGCAGGCGGGTTTTGGTGGTGACGCCGAGGAATACCTGCGCGAGCTGGCTGTTCGGCTCGACCGTCGTCGACAGCCGCCGGACCCGCCCGTCGACCTCGCCGGCGCCGATCACCTTGATCCGCGCGGTCTGGTTGACCTGAAGTTTGGCGATATCGCGGGTCGGCACCATGCCGACCAGGTCGAACTCGCCGCGCGTGATGATCGAGAACAGCGCCTCGCCCTTGCCCGAGGCCATCGCGCCGACGGACGCCGTCGAGGCCGAGATGATGCCCGCGACCGGCGCCTGCACCGACACCTGCCCGCCCTCCGGTGGCGTCAGGCGCGCCAACAGCTGGCCGGCGGTGACGGTGTCGCCCGCATCCACCATCACCTCGGCGACCTTCAGCCCCATTCGATCGGGGCGCACCTGGTTTTCCTCGCGCGGGATGATGGTGCCGGAAACCTCGACGGTATTGGCGAAGCAGGCCTTCGCGGCCTTGAGCACGGTGACGGCGGCGCCCTTCGGGGCCGCCTCGTCCTCGGCGGCCGCCGCAGGGGCGGCCAGCAGGCAGAACATCGCCGCGGCCATCAGAGGTGCCAGCCTGGGCGAAAAGTCACGTGAGCGAATCGGCATCGGCATCAGTAATCGTTCCCGGTTTCGGCGGTAACCGATACCAGAAGCGCAGCGTCGGCGCCAAGCGCCAAGACGCCGCCCTGTCGTCCCGACGACGGCCGACGCCGGCGTCCGCCCGGGCGAAATGTTCGGCGATCAGCCGGTTGACCGCGGCGGCATGGGTCAGCGGCAGCATGTGGCCGGCATCCGGCAGGTGATGGCTCTCGGCGCCATGGATGGTCTCGCCGAACCGCTGCACGATGCGCTGGGTGACGTAGGGCGAGGTCCCGCCTGACAGCAGCAGCGTCGGCACCCGTAGCGAGGCGGCCGCTTCCGCGACATCCTGCGCGGCGAACGCCGCCTCGAAATCGAACGCGAGCTTGTGCGCGCGTTCGATCATGCGCGCCCGCGCGCTGTCCGCGATTGGCGCCTGCGGCGCGGAGCCGGCCCAGAACGTCATGAACCGGTCGATCGCCTCGAGTATCGACCCGTTCCAGATCTCCTCGGAGACGTCGCGCGCGACCTGCGCAAAGCGCGCATGGAGCCGGCGGTCGGCCTCGCTGTCGGACAGGATCCCAGGCAGCACCGGCTCGATCAGCGTCAGGCTGCGCACGCGATGTGCGAACGGCGAGCGCGTCGCGATCGCAAACGCGATCGCCCCGCCATAGGAATGGCCGACGAGATGAAGCGGGCCCTCCGCGTCGTTGAGCGTGTCGCCGATCGCGCGAATTTCCTCCGCGAGCGTCAGCGGCAGGTCGAGCGCGCAGCCATTGGCGCCGTAGCCCGCGATATCGGGCGCGAAAAACCGGTAGTCCTGTTTCAATTCGTCAGCGAGCGCCTTCCACTGCCGGCCCGAGCCGAGCGAGCAATGCAGCGCCACGACGCAGGCCTTTTCACGCGGGGTCCGCGGCAACTCGAATACGTTTGAAAAATTGGTCATGGCATTATCCCTGGCCACATGCGTGGCTTGATCTGATAAGTCCGGCCGGACCGCCGGCTGGCCACCGTTACGATTGGAAGAGATGGCCTCACTGCTCGGTCATGACGTCCGTCTCACCCTCGGTGACGACGTCCGTCTCACCCTCGGTGATGACGTCCGTCTCACCCCTTGGTGATGACGACTTCGAGATATTCGCTCGGCACCACCATGGTGCTGTCGCCGGAGCGGTTCATCCGAACGATCAGCGCATGCAGGTCGTTGTGCAGGTCTTGCTGCCTGGCGGGATCGAGCGCGGCGAACGCCTTCAGCACCGGGCCGTAACAGGTCTTGAAGACGTCGAGGAAATGCGCGGGCGAGCGGTAGCGGAACTTGAACAGGCGCGATTCCGTCCGGATCGAACGGGCACCGGCGTCGAACATCTCAAGCAACCGCGCGCTCGTGCCCCACGCGGCCGGCGATCGGGTCCCCGCGGGCGGCGGCAGATGATTGCCGAGCGTCTTGAACAGCTGTCCGACGAAGCCTTCGGGCGTCCAGTTGGCGAGACCGATCCGCCCCTTCGGCTTGCAGACGCGGAGCAGTTCGGCGGCGGCGCGTTCCTGGTTCGGCGTGAACATCACGCCGAAGGTCGAGAGTACGGCGTCGAAATGGTTGTCGTCGAACGGCAGGTCTTCCGCATCGGCCTCACGGAAATCGATCTGCCAGCCTTCCGCCGTGGCCCGCGCCCGACCGCGTTCCAGCAGCGCCGGCACGTAGTCGGTCGAGGTGACGTGACACCAGCGCCGCGCCGCGGCGAGGCTCGCCATGCCGTTGCCGGCGGCGACGTCGAGCACGTGCGAGCCTGCCTTGAGCTCGAGCGCCTCGCACAGTTCCTCGCCGACGATCTGCAGCGTCGATCCGACGATGGCGTAGTTGCCCGACGACCATGCCGCCTGCTGACGCGTCTTGAGGACCGCGAGATCCGCGATGATGGGGTCGGCTGAAGTCGGCGCGACGGTGGTCGCGGTCGGGGTGGCCATCGATGTCTCCTCCGGTGTCATGCGGCCGCGGAATGGGGCTGCGCTGAATCGAGGATGGTTCGATCGGGACCTAAAGACTTGGATCGCAGGCTGATTTTGCCTTGAGGCGGTCCTTATTTTTCACTGAGATTTACCGAATTGTGAGATGGAGCACACTTCTGCGCGAAGAGATTGGCTCTAACTCTGTGGGCGTGTGGGACGAGTGGTACGGGACCAGGCGCCGGAAGTGACGTTCCGGTGCGAAGCAAAACGATGACGAACAAACAGGATGACGATGCCGTGCAATTCCATTTCTCCGACCATGTGCTGGACGTCAGGCTGCGCGAGCTGACGCGCGGCGGCGAGAGCGTGGCGGTCGAACCGCAGGTGTTCGATCTGCTGGTGCATCTGATCGAAAACCGCGACCACGTCGTCACCAAGGACGACCTGATCGAGACGGTGTGGGACGGCCGCATCGTGTCCGAATCGACGCTGACGAGCCGGATCAACGCCGCGCGCCGCGCGGTCGGCGACAGCGGCAAGGACCAGGCCGTGATCCGCACCATCGCGCGCAAGGGCTTTCGCTTCGTCGGCGACGTGCAGAAGCTGCGCAACGGCGAGGTGCAACCGGTGGTCGCCCCGGCACTCGATTTCACCGGCGAGCCGTTGCACAAGCCGTTTCCGGCGCTCGACCGCGCCGCGATCGCGGTGATGCCGTTCGTCAACCTCTCCGGCGAGTCCGAGCAAGACTATTTCTCGGAAGGGATCAGCGAGGACCTCATCACCGCGTTGTCGAAGCTGCGCTGGTTCTATGTCATCGCGCGCAACTCCTCGTTTGTCTACAAGGGCAAATCGGTCCACCACCAGGCGATCGGCGAGGATCTCGGCGTCGACTACGTGGTCGAGGGCTCGGTGCGCAAGGAGGGCGATCATGTTCGCATCGCCGCGCAGCTCGTCGACGTCGCCACCGGCAGCCATTTGTGGGCCGAGCGCTACGACCGCGCGCTCGCCGACGTCTTCGCGGTGCAGGACGAGATCACCCAGGCCGTGGTCGCGGCGGTCGAGCCGCAGCTCTACGCCGCCGAGAATTTTCGCGCCCGCCGCAAGGCGCCCGACAACATGGATGCGTGGGGCCTCGTGATGCGGGCGCTGTCGCATTACTGGCGGGTGACGCGGCAGGACAATCTGGTGGCGCAGGCGCTGCTGGAGAAGGCGATCGCCGTCGATCCCGCCTACGGCCAGGCGCTCAGCCTGCTCGCCGCCTGCCATACGTTCAGCGCCCATATGGGATGGGAGGACATGGCCGGAGCCGTGCCGACCGCCGAACGCGCCGCGCTGGCGGCGATCCTCGCCGACAGCGAGGATGCGTGGGCGCATTATGCGCTCGCCAGCGTCTATCTGTTCTATCGCCGCTTCGACGATTGCATCGCCGAATTCGAACTGGCGCTGCGGCTCAATCCCAGCTTCTCGCCGGCGCGCGGGCTCTACGGGCTGGCGCTGGCCTATCGCGGCCGCTGGGAGGAGGGCGATCGCGCGGCGCGCGAGGCGCTGAAACTGTCGCCGCGCGATCCCTTTGCCGCGATCTATTGCGGGGTTTCCGCCTATTGCCAGTATATCGGCGGCAATTACGCCGAGGCGATCCGCCATTGCCGCGAGGCGCTGCGCCAGCGCACCGACTTCGTCGGCGCGCATCGGGTTTTGACGGCCTCGCTCGGCATGGAAGGCGGCGAGGCCGCCGCGCGGGCCGCGCTGGAGGGCCTCCATCGCACCCAGCCGAACCTCACGCTGGCCTGGCTTTCGAGCGAGCTGCCATTCGAGAACGACGACGACAAGGCGCATTACCTCGAAGGTTTTCGCCGCGCCGGCTTGAAATAGTTTGTATCGAAACCGCTCCGCGCGATTCTCAAGCAGGTCTGGACGGTAAATCACGGCGGCCTGAAAGTCTTTGCCGGCCGTCTCGCGCATCCTGATGCTGCGCGCGCTGTCCGCGGGCGATCAGGCGCACGCCCCGCGGCTGCTGCCATCATGCTGGCAGCAGGCCTTCGTTAGAAGCCGGGCATCGCGCCCGCCGCGCTTCGCCATTCATTGAGAACTCAGCCATGACGATTCTGACCGCGTTTCCGACGTCCGCGACCAGGCCATGGGTCTGGCGAACCGCCCGGTGGCTGGCGCGTGGCCGCCGTCTCGCCAACCGCCTGTTCGCCGCGGCGATCGCCCGCCACGCGCGCCACGCCGCCCGCGTCGCGACGTATCCCCTGGACGACCGCGAACGCGAGGACATCGAAAGGGTCCGTGCGCAGATCGATACCCGGCTGGAAGAGCTGGCCCAGATGCGGGCAAGGATGCAACAGCCGGGCTGGCATTGAGTGGGCGTATTCGTGGGGCGCGTTTGTCACCTGGCCTTGTGCGGGTTCTCGTCGTCAAATTCCCATCGCGCCGGGTTGTCATCGACATAGCGGCGGATGCGGTCAAGCGCCGCCTCATCGCGGATGACGTGCTCAGAATAGTTTCGTTGCCAGAGCCGGCCGTGGAATTGCGGCCAGCCTTCGTCTTTGACGCCGGCGATATAGCCGACCGTAGCCAACGATTTGAGCGCGCCCACGACGTCACCCAGCCGGACCCGGGCGCCCACGAGGGGCGCCCCTACAGGCTCCGTATTCGCGGCAGGGGCACCCACATGGGGTTCCCCTAAAATGCCGGTAGGGGCGACCCTCGTGGTCGCCCTTTCCGTGGTCGCTCCATCTAGCGTCGCCCCGCCCGAATCCCCATCCGGCAACACCAGGATGTCATGCAGATGATTCGGCATGACAACATACCGATCGATCTCGACCCCCTGAAACCGCCCCGGCAGGCCATGCCACAGCGCCGCCACCATTTCCCCGGCCGCGTCGAGGCACATGGCGCCCTCCACGACATCGCCGAATTCGCACCGTTCTCGAAACCTATCGCGATTCGCTGTTCACCGAGCTGTTTCCCGGCCGCAGCCAAGTTCCAAGACGCTGATCTTCGCCAGGGACGATCACCATGCCGAGGAGATCACGCAAATCGTGCGTGAGGTTTTCGGCAAGGGCAACGATTTCGCGAAGAAGATCACCTACAAGACTGATGGCGGCGCCCCCGAGGCGCTGATCCGTTCTTTCCGAAACGATTACAATCCCCGGATCGCGGTCACCATCGACATGATTGCCACCGGCACGGACGTGAAGCCGCTGGAGGTCTTGATCTTCCTGCGCGACGTGAAGTCGGAGCTGTATTTCGAGCAGATGATGGGACGCGGTGCGCGCACCATCTCGGTAGAAAAATTGCGAGAGGTAACGCCCGATGCACTTACGAGGCCGTAGACGATCTGAAAGAGGCGCTGAAGCGTCCGCCATGGCTGCTGGAGCCCGTCGATATCTGGCGGGCCTGCAAGCGACTCACCTCCGACAAGGTACGCGGCAATCCAGCAGGGACGCTCGCCGACATCGTCATGCTGGTGCGCTACGCGTTGGGGCAGGCGGAATCGCTGCAGCCGATGTCCTCGCTCGTCGCCGGCCGCTTCAACCTCTGGCTCGGCCGCGAGGAAAAGGCGGGCCGCACTTACACCGAAGCGCAGCGGGGCTGGCTGATGGCGATCCGCGATCATCTCGGCGTCAATATCGAAATCCGGCCTGAGGATCTGATGGACGCGCCGGAATTTTCCGCGCGCGGAGGCATCGTCCGGGCGCGCGCATTGTGCAGGGCACGGCTGCCGGCGCTGCTAGACGAGTTGACGGACGCGCTGGTTGCATGATATATATCATTGGTGTCTATCAATCGTTTGGAGGAGGCGCTCATGAATTCCACCGCCAAACTATTCATGCACGGCCGCAGCCAAGCCGTCCGCCTGCCCAAGGAGTTCCGCTTCGAGGGCACCGAGGTGCGCGTCAGCAAGGTCGGCGACAAGGTGATCTTGGAACCCCTGAAGAAGCAGCCGTTCGACCCGGAGGCGTGGTTCGCGCGGCTCGATGAACTCGGCGGGCGAGACTTTCTCCCCGAGGGCATTCCGGACGATCCACCGGTCGAGCCTGACCCGCGTGTGTTCTTCGACGAATGATCTGCCTCGACACCAATATCGCGATCTACGTCATCAACCGCCGCGTTTCGTCGATCCGGCATCGTCTGGCGGAGCAGTTGCGGCTGGGGACGGAGATAGGCTTTCCCGTCATTGCCCTGTTCGAATTGCGCTACGGTTACGCGCGCAGCGACAGACGGGCGGAGGCCGAGCGTCTTCTGACGGAGTTCATGGCGCCGGGCATTGCCATTCTTCCGTTCGAGGCTGAAGACGCCGCGCACGCCGGCGACATCCGTGCCGATCTGGAAAGCAAGGGCACGCCGATCGGCCCGTATGATTGTCTTATCGCGGCCCAGGCGCGCTGCCGGGGCGCTACGCTCGTGACAGCCAACGTCCGCGAGTTTACGCGTGTGCCAGGGCTGCTGGTGGCGGATTGGACAACGTGATGATGGAAGGCGTCCCAGAGGGGCCATGGGCACTGCCGGAGTGGTGGGTTTGGACTGAAGCCAAATCCTTCGCAGACATTGTCGGTGGCGGCACGCCCTCGAATGCCGCTGACCCACCAATTTTGAAGTCGAGGGTGTCCCGTCGATTACGCCTGCTGACCTATCTGGCTACGTCGGTTCGACGATTCGAAAGGGTGCGCGAAGCCTGTCGTCGACCGGAGTCCAACGCAGCTCAACCCAAATGTTGCCTGCTGGGTCGAGTTGGCGTGGGACAGCCCGCTCGGCAGGAGCCAAATTCGGCAGTTAGCAAAAACCACCGCAGGAATCTTGAAGATTTCGCAAGAAGATGTTGCGCAGATCGCACTTCCAGTCCCACCACTCGTGGAAGCGGTTGAAATCCTCCGACGCGTTGCTAATGCGCTCTCTGCTGCCATGTAGGCATTTGGAGTACTCGACGCAGAAGCACCTGATGTGGAGCGGTTGAAGCAATCGATTCTAATGACTGCCTATGAGGGTCGCCTTGCATGGGGTTGTTTTGCACATTTGAGTTAGCGCTGCCGCAACCCGCCCCCCTACTGCATCTTCTTCCGTCGCGCCGCCGTGGCATCCACCACGTTGTCGACCTCCTCGCGCCAGCTCAAAATCTCCGCGGCCAGCACCGGGTGGTTGAAGCCCTTCAGGGTCAGGTCGTCGATCGGCCGGCCTTCAACCCATGGCTCGACCATGCCGTAGACGCGGCGGCTGACCACGATCTGGTTTGGCTTGGCTTCGCTGCAGAGGCGGGAGGCGAGGTTGGTGACGCTGCCGATGGCGGCGTATTCCAGCCGCTGCTCGAAGCCGACCTGGCCGAGCGTGGCATAGCCGAGCGCGATGCCGATGCCAAAACCCAGGCTGTGGCCGCGGTTGCGCCAGCGTTCGGTCAAGGGGCCGATGGTGTCGCGCATCTCCACCGCCATCTTCACGGCGCGCTGGGTGTGGTCCTCGAACTGGATCGGCGCGTTGAACAGGATCATCACGCCGTCGCCGGCATATTTGTCCAGCGTGCCCTCGTATTTGAAGATCAGTTCGCCGAGCGCCGCGTGGTATTCGCGCAGCACGTTCATCGCCTCTTCCGGCTCGGTTGCTTCCGTGAATGCGGTGAAGCCGCGCAGGTCGCAGAACACGACCGTGACCTCGCGGCGCTGGCTGGTCAGCAGTCCCTCGGGGCTGTCGGAGGAGGCGATCAGTTGCGCCACCTGCGGCGCCAGGAAGCGCTCCAGCTTGCGGATGCGCTCGATCTCGCCGAGTTGGGTTTCGACCCGCTCCTCCAGCGACTTGTTCCAGTCCTTGAGCTGCTCGGTCTGTTCCTGCAGCTTGCGCGCCTGCTGGCTGACGATGCCGTTGGCCTCCTGCAGCTCGCGGCTCTTGTGGTCCACCTCGGTGAACAGCCGCGCGTTGCGCATCGCCAGCACCGCCTGGTGCGCGAAGGTCTTCATCAGGCCGATCAGATTGGGCGAGAATTCGCCGGCGCTTTGCCGCAACACCACCAATGAGCCGAGGATGCCGGTCTGGTCGACCAGCGGCACCACCAGCACGGAGTGGAAGCCGGCCTGCATCACGACGTCGCGCAGCGGGTGATCCGGCATCGCGGCCAGGTCCGGCATCGCGATCGGCTCGCCGGTCGCAGCCGCCTCGCCGAGCGGGGAATTGTGGGCGTCGATGATGCGGTGGCCGCCCTCGGCCGCCTTGTCGATGCCGATCGATTCGGTGAGGTTGAACTGGCGATTGGGCGAGTCGTAGCCGTAGATCAGGACGGCGTCGGCATGGGTGATTTCGAGCGCGCGCGCGGCCACCGTCGGCAGCACGGCGTTGAGGTCGAGCGAGGACGCCACCGCGCGGCCGACCTCTTCCAGCACCTTCAGCTCGTTGATCGATTGCGCGAGGTCGCGCGTCCGCTCGTTCACCTTGGCTTCGAGGTTCGAATAGGTCTCGGCGAGCTGCCCAGCCATGCCGTTGAACTGGTTGGCCAGTTCCTCCAGCTCGTCGGAAGTCTTCACCTCGATGCGGTGGCCGAAATCGCCGGCGCCGAGCCGCCGCGCGCCGGCCCGTAGCGCGGTGATCGGCACCAGCATGCGCTGCGCCATGATGGTGCCGGCGATGATGGCGACGACGAGGCCGAGCCCGATCAGGAGCGCGATCCGCACCAGCTGGTCTCTGATCGGCGTCAGCGCCTGTGCGGTCTCCTGCTCGAAGAACACGTGCCAGCCGAGTTTCGGGATCAGGCTCGACGTGGTCAGCACCGCGTGCCCCTTGCTGTCGGTGCCGGAGGCCAGCGCCACGCCGCCCGGCTTGCTCACCGCCGCGACCTGCGGCAGCGCCGACAGGTTCTTGCCGACTTCGGGACCGGTGCTCGAGGTGGCCAGCACGTCGCCCTTGGCGTCGGTGATGTAGGCGAAGGCGGCCTTGCCGACCTGGGCGTCGATCAGGAACTCCGAGAGGAAATCGAGGTCGATCTCGGCGATGGTGACGCTGCCGTCGGCATGCGACAGCGCGATCGACATCAGCGGCCGCTCGCCGCGAAAATAGGCCGGCGCGAACGAAGTGCCGCGCGACAGTGTCTCGCTCAGCCTGACGTCGCGGGAAAAATCCGCGTTGCTGTCGAGCGTGACGGTCTGGCGCGTCATGCGCAGCTGCTCGCGGCCCTGGGCGTTGAGCAAGGACAGCTGGCTGACCTGCGGCACCTGGCGCAGCAATTGCGCATAGTCGGCGCGGCGCAGGTCGGTGGTGTTGGAGGAGGCGCGCGTCACCCAGGAGATCTGCCGCTCGAGGTCGGACAGCGACTGCTGGATCCGCTTGGCGGTCGCTTCCGCCTTTTCCGACATGCCGTCATTGAGCGAGCTCTTGATGCCGCGGTAGGTGATCCAGGTTTCGATCGCGCCGTTGACCGCCAGCACAAACACGACGAGGCCGACCAGGGCGACGACATATTTGGCGAACAGCCCTTCGCGCAGGAAACCTGCTCTGTCCTTGACCTCGTCCATCCGGATCCTCGTGCGCCGCGATCTCGCGCGCGCATCGGCAAAGTACTGGCGCCGGCCTGCTTCGGCAGCCCCGGCATCCGATATGTCTAGCACGAAATGGGGGCAGGGATTGTGGGTCCACCCACATGGTTAGCACCAATTATGGGCGGGCCGGCCGGGAATATTTCGCCGCCCACGGACCATCTCACCCCGGAAAGAGCGCCATGGCGTGGCTGCCCTCAGCGGTTGAATACCTGCCGCAGGACGTCGTTCATCGGCTGGCTGTCCTGCTGGGCCGTGGCGTCGTTCGGAACCGCCGGGGGCGGCGGCGCTTCGGCCTGGGCTTCCACGGGCGGCGCCTGGGCCGGCGCGTCGGCGGGCGAGGTGCGGCTCGGGATGCTGCGGCTGCCGGACCGGCCGCCGTCCTTGCCGGCGCCCTGGCCGAATCCGCTCAAGCCCTGCTGCAGCAGATTGCCGATGGTCTCGCCGAGCTGGCCGCCGAGCCCGCCGCCCGCCTGGGAGCCGCTTGACCCGCCGGCGCCGCCTGGCTGTCCGCCGGCTCCCTGCTGTCCGCCGCCGAGTAGGCTGCCGATCGCCGCGCCAATGCCGGCGCCCTTCTCGCCGAACAGGCCCTTGCCCATCTGCTTGAGCTTGGCATAGGCGGCGTCGGGATTGTCCAGAATGCCCTGCATTTCGGGATAGATCCGCGGGCTTCCCCACGGGCCCTCGATCATCACGGGAATCCCGAGCCCGACCGGGTCGGTGAGCCGGCCCTGGCCTTCGGTGGTCATCACGAGCTTCGGCTCGACGCGGAAGCCGATCTGCTTGGTGCCGAGGTCGATGGTGCCGGCGCCGGTCATCTTGACCAGCGGGCCGACCAGATTGAGGTCGGTGGTCTGCGCCTGGCCCTTGTCGATCTTGAACGACGCCGACAATTGCGACAGGTCGGTGGCCTTCTCCGAACTTTCCTGCCAGCCCGACAGCGTGCTCGCCGTCAGCGAGCGGATCATCTGCGCGACGTTGAGGCCGCGGACGGCGCCATCCTGGAACACGAGGAAGGCGATTCCGGACATGTTCGACATGATCGCGCGCTGGCTCGCGCCGGTGGAGCGCACGCTGATCTTCGCCTGCATGCGGCCGTCCAGCCGGTCGAAATCGGCGAGGCCCTGCAGCAGCGGCAGCGCGCGCACGCCGGAGACATCGGCCCGTATCACGTAGCTGGGATTGGCGGTGGAAACGTCCAGCGTCAGATCGGCGGACGCCGTGCCCTCATAGGCGCCGAGGTTGGAAATCTGCGCCTTCAGCACGCCGGTCGTCAGGTTGGCATCGATGGCCGCGGGCGCGAATCGCGCGGTGCCGACCGAGAGTTCGGCCGCGGAGATCCGGGCCTGAAGATCGATGTAGTTGAGCCCGTTGACCTCGAGCGTCGCGCTGCTCCAGGGCTGCGCCGACGCATTGCCGGCGCCGGGGGCCGTCGAGATGGCGAGCTTCTGGAAATCGAGATCGAGTTTGACCAGCGGCTTGCTCGACAGGTCGACCGAGGCCCAGCCGTTGAATGCGGCATTGCCGAGCGTGCCGGTGACGCCGTTGATCATCGCCACCGCCCCGTTGAGGCGCGTCTCCGCCTTGGCGGCGAGCGGGGCGCCGAGCAGCTCCGGCGCGTCGATCTTGATGTCGGCCGCGATGTTCTGCCGCTCGAGCGGGCCCGCGGGCAGCGCCGCCTTGACGTCGAACTTCAACGGATAGCCGCTGCGGCGGGCGCTGCCCGTGAGCACGACGTTGCGGCCGGAATCGATGGTGATGTCGATATTGACGGTCTCGATCCTGTTCTCGACGCGGTCGCGCACGTTGGACAGGATCACGGTGCCGCCGCTGATGCTGATGTGCTCGATCGTGACGGCGTCGGACGATTTGCCGGCGGCCGGCCTCGTGGCGGGGGCGATGTCCCGGTCGCGCTCGCGCCGCAGCGGCAGATGCGCCACCGGGCGGACGATGGCGAGTTCGGTGATGTGCGGCTTGCCGGCCCACAGGCTCGCCAGCGTCACGTCGGCCTCGATGCTCGCCGCGGCGAAATGGCGGTTGATGTCGCGGTCCTTCGGATGCTGCAGCGTGACGTCGTTCAGCGTGACGCTGAGCGACGGCCACAGGCCGACCCTCGCGCCGCCGTTGATGGCGATCGTGTAGCCGGTCTCGCGCTCGACCCGCTCCTGGATCTGCGCCGTCAGGAAGCCCGACGGAACGCCGACCACCAGCAATATGGCGATGGCTGCGACCACGACGCCGATAATGGCGCCGACAATTTTCAAAGCTCTCATCTCGACATTCCAGACCGCGGCAACGGCACTTGTTTCGGTCACGGCGTACGCATACGCAACCGGTCAGGCGAGCTTATCCCGGAATCAGGTGCGGCCCAAAGCAGCCAAAAATATTCCGGAATTGCTGCGAACTAATGTGACTTATGACACACTCATAAGCATGGGAATTTTGCTAACGGCCTTGGTGGGCAGGGTCCAGGGCTGCTTTTGGAAGGTGCTACTACAATGAGCAAACAGGCCGAATTTGCGGTCATTTTGAAGATGAATCCGATGTTCGCGGATTTGGGCGCGGACGAATTGCAGCGCCTGGCCGGACTTTGCCATACCGAGCAGCTCGGCGTCGGCGAAATGCTGTTCCAGAAAGGGGATGCCGGCGACGCCCTGTACGGCGTTCGCCGCGGCCAGATCCGGATCGAAACCGGCGCCTCCGACGGCAGCCGGCTGACATTGAATTTCATGGGCCCCGGCGACCTGTTCGGCGAGGTCGCCGTGCTCGACGGCCAGAGCCGGACCGCGGACGCGACCGCCGGCGAGCCCTCCGAATTGTTCGTGCTGCGGCGCGAGGATTTCCTGGCCTTCCTGGAGCGCGAGCCCAAGGTCGCGATCAAGATCATGATGCTGCTGTGCCAGCGCATCCGCTGGCAAAGCGAGCGGATGGAGGAATCGGTGCTGCAGCCGCTGCCGGTCCGGCTGGCGCGCCGGCTCTGCGCGCTCGCCTCCGATTTCGGCTCCGAGGTGCACATCTCGCAGGAACAGCTCGGCGTCTTCGTCGGCGCCGCCCGCGAGAGCGTCAACCGGCAGCTGCAGTTGTGGCGCAAGGACGGCATTTTGGACCTGCAGCGCGGCCGCATCCTGCTGCAGAACATGACCAAGCTGACGGCGGTGGCGCGGAACGACTGAGGGGTTTTCAGCTCGGGTCTGGAAGCGGTTCTGACTAAGTCAGAACCGCTATGGCTCCCGATAGAGCTGCATCGTCATTTACAGCCTGTTGTGGTACCATCACCCCATGAACAGGATATTGAAAGAAGTGATGGAGCACGCCGAGACCTGGCCCTTGGAGGACCAGCAGGAGCTCGCCGAATACGCGCGTGAGATTGAGGCTCGCCGCACGGGCATCTACACGATGTCGGACGATGAGCGGGCAGCGGTTCGGCAAGGACTGGCCGAGGCAGATCGCGGCGAGTTCGTCCCTGACGAAGTCCTCGCCGAAGCCGACAAACGCACCGCCGAATGAGGGTACGATATACGCCCGCGGCTTTCTCTGACCGCGAGCGAATAATCGCTTATTTGAGAGAAAGGTCCCTCAGCGGTGCAAGCAACGTCGCCGCGAGCATCCGCGAAGCCATAGCCCAGCTCGAAGAGCATCCCGAAAGCGGATATCGGACAGACAATTCCGACGTGCGCGTCAAATTCATCGTCCGCTATCCCTACAAGATCTTCTATCGGGTTCGAGACGAAATCGAAATCCTCCACATCAGACACACATCCCGCAGGGCATGGCGAGGCGATAGATAACGCACCCTCACTTCGCCGCCGGCGACATCGCAGGTGGCGGCGGCGCGGGCGGGTCCTTGGCCGGCGGAGGCGCGTGGCGGGTCGATCCGTGATGGTCGTCGTGATGCTCGGTCTCGGCGCTCGATGCCAGCAGCTTCTGGCCGAAGCGCCAGCACAGCGCGCCGAAATCGTCCATCACCATGAACATCGCCGGCACGAACACCAGCGACAGGATGGTAGAGAAGATCAGGCCGCCGATCACCGCGAGCGCCATCGGCGAGCGGAACTCGCCGCCGGCGCCGAACGCCAGCGCTGACGGCATCATGCCGGCGGCCATCGCGATCGTGGTCATCACGATCGGGCGGGCGCGCTTCATGCCGGCGTCGATGATGGCGATGTCCCGCTGCTTGCCCTCGCGGATCGCCTCGACCGCGAATTCCACCAGCATGATCGCGTTCTTGGTGACGATGCCCATCAGCATCAGGATGCCGATCCACACCGGCGTGGTGAGTTGCTTGCCGGTCAGGAGCAGCGCCACGATCGCGCCGCCGATCGAGAGCGGCAGCGAGAACAGGATGGTGATCGGCTGCAGGAAGGTGCCGAACAGCAGCACCAGCACGGCATAGACCATCATCAGGCCGGCGGTGATGGCGGTGGCAAAACCGTCCGACAGTTCGGCGAGGCTCTCGGCGTCGCCCGACGGGCTGACCTTCACGCCCTTGGGCAGGCTCTTCATGACCGGAAGGTCGTAGATCTTCTTGGTGGCGTCGCCGAGCGCCGCGGTGCCGACGAGGTCGGCCGCCACCGTCGCCTGCCGTTCGCGGTCGTAGCGGTTGATGCTGGTCGGTCCCTGGTCGAGCTGGATGTCGGCGACGACGGACAGGGGAACGCCGCCGCGTTCGCCGCGCTGGCCGAGCGGCACCCGCAATTGCTGCAGCATCTGCAGGTCGCTGCGCGCGCCGTCTTCGAGCTGGACGCGGATCGGCACCTGGCGGTCGCCGGCGTCGAATTTCGCCAGCGCCGGACCGACGTCGCCGATGGTGGCGACGCGGATGGTCTGCGACAGGCTTTCGGTCGAGACGCCGAGCCGCGCGGCCAGTTCGGCCCGCGGCCGGATCCGCAGTTCGGGCCGGTCGAGCGAGGTCTCCGAGATCACGTTGGCGACGATCGGAATCCGCTTCATCTGCGTCGCCAGCTCGCTGGCGACGTTGTTGACGATGTTGCTGTCGACGCCGGTCACCACCAGCGCGATCGCGCGCAGGCCGTTTTCATCCAGGAACCAGTAGCGGATGTCCGGAACGTTCTCCAGCTCCTGGCTGATCTCGAGTTCGAGCTGCCGTTGCGTGATCTTGCGCTCGGTCTTCGGCGTGTAATTGATGATCAGCGCGGCGCGGCGGACTTCCTGCGTTCCCGGCGGCACCCTGCCGCCGTCGACGAAGATGCTCTTCACCTCGGGCCGCTTGCGCAGGCGGGCGACGATTTCCTCCGTCACCTTCTCGGTATAGGCAAGCTGCGATCCCGGCGGCAATTCCATCGCCAGCAGCGAGCGCGCGGTGTCCTGCGCCGGCAGGAAGCCCTGCGGCAGCAGCGTGATGCTCCAGATCGAGGCGGCGAACACGCCAAGGCCGATCAGCACCGTGATGAAATAGTGATGCACCGACCAGGTCACGAGTTTGCTGTAGGTCTTCAGGACGGCCCCGGGAGGGGGATCCTCGTGATGGTTGTCTTTCATGAAATAGGCCGCGAGCACCGGCGTGACGAAGCGCGCGGCCAGCAGCGAGAAGAACACCTGCACCGAAACCGTGATGCCGAACTGCTTGAAGAACTGCCCGGCGATGCCCGACATGAAGCTGGCCGGCGCGAAGATCGCGATGATGGTGAGCGAGATCGCTATGACGGCGAGGCCGATCTCGTCGGCGGCTTCCAGCGCCGCGCGGTAGGGCGACTTGCCCATCCGCATGTGGCGCACGATGTTCTCGATCTCGACGATGGCGTCGTCGACCAGGATGCCGGTCGACAGCGTGATGGCGAGGAACGACACCAGGTTCAGCGAAAAGCCGAGCAGGTCCATCACCCAGAATGCCGGGAAGATCGACAGCGGCAGCGAGATCGCGGCGATGATGGTGGCGCGGATGTCGCGCAGGAACAGCAGCACGATGACCACGGCGAGGATCGCGCCCTCGAACAGGGTGGAGATCGCGGCGAAATAGTTGCCCTTGGTGAATTCGACCGAGGTATCGATCAGCTTCAGGTCTACGTCGGGATAGGCCACCTTGAGCGCATCGATGCGCTTCTGCACGGCCTCGGCCACCTTGACGTCGCTGGCGCCCTTGGAGCGCTTGATGCCGAGCGCCACCACCGGCTCGCCGTTGAAGCGGGCGAAGGTCCGGCGGTCGGCGATGGTGTCGGTGACGGTGCCGAGATCGTCGAGCCGTACCTCGCCCCCGCCGAACAGCGGGATCATGGTGCCTGCCAGTTCGTTCAGCGTCTTGGCGCCGGCCAGCGTACGGATCGCCTGGTCGTTCTTGCCGATTTCGGCGCGGCCGCCGGCGAGGTCGACATTGGTGCCGCGCAGCATCTGGCTGACATTGACCGCCGTCAGCCCCGCGGCCTGCAGCCGGTCGGGATCCAGCGAGACGAGGATTTCGCGCTCGACGCCGCCGATGCGCTCGACCTGCGCCACGCCGCGCACGCCCTGCAATGCGCGCTTGACGACGTCGTCGACGAAATAGGACAGCTGTTCGGGCGTCTTGCCGGGCGAGATCGCGGCATAGGTGACGATCGGCAGGCCGATGACGTCGACGCGCTGGATCAGCGGCTCGTTGACGTTCTGCGGCAGGTTGGCGCGCACCCGCGTCACGGCGTCCTTGACGTCGTTGAGCGCGCGGTCGGTGTTGGTCTCCAGCGCGAACTGGATCGTCGTCACCGACACGCCGTCGGTGATCGACGACGAGATGTGCCGCACGCCCTCGACGCCGGAGACGCCGTCCTCGATGGTCTTGGTGACCTGGCTCTCAAGCTCGGAAGGCGCCGCGCCGAACTGGGCGACGGCGACCGAGATCACCGGAATGTCGGCGCTCGGCAGCCGCGTGATGGCGAGCTTGGTGAAGCTGGCCCAGCCCAGCACCAGAAGGATGATCGAGAAGACGATCGAAGGCAGCGGGTTCCGGATCGACCATGCCGAGATATTCAAAGCCATTAGCGTGCCCGCGTGCGCTCGAGTTCGTCGGCGAACATGGTCTTGATCTGGTCGCCGTCATGCAGCGAGGTGCCAGCGTCGGCCACGACGGTTTCGCCGACGTCGAGGCCTTCAAGAATTTCGGTCGAGGTTTCGGAGGTCAGGCCGACGCGCACCCGGCGCGTCTCGATCGTGTTGCCCTTGACGACCTGCAGCGTCAGGCGGTCGATCGCGGTGCGCGGGACGGCGACGCCGCAGGAGCGCTTGGCGTCGATATTGGCGCGGGCGAACATGCCGACCTTGAGGGAGGGATTGTTGTTCAGCGAGATCCTGACCTTGCCGAGCTGGGTGGCGCGGTCGATCTGCGGCGAGATGGTCCGCACCTTGCCGACGACGTCGGGGGCGTCGTCGCGGCTGATGCGCACGGTCGCGCCCGGATTGAGCTTGAGCAGGTGCACGCTCGGCACCTCGGCCTCGAGCTCGATCTCGTTGTTGACGGAAATGCGGAACATCGGGCCCGCCTGCGGCGAGGCGGGCGCGCCGACCGCGGTCCGCAATTCGGTGATCAGGCCGGCGGCCGGGGCTCTCAGCGAGAGCGGGCCGGGCCGGCCGGCGGGCGCGCCCGGCATCTGCGGCGGCGGGGTGAGGCGCGCCAGTTCCTGGTTCTCGGCAACCGTGTCGCCTTCCTTGACAAACACGTCGGTCACGCGCGAACCCTCCTGGTCGACGCCGACCTGGGCCTCGCGGCGCGGCACGATGAAGCCGGTGACGCGCACCATGTCGGAGAAGCAGGCATTGGTGGATTTGGTCACGATCACCAGCGCCTGGCCGGGCGTTTCCTTTTCTTCCGGGTGCGGACGATGCTCGAACCAGTAATAGCCGTAGGCGAGAGCGGCAACGAAGACCACCCCGAGCGCAGGTTTCAGGTATTCGGAGAATTTCATCGCCGGATCGATCCAGACTGGAAGTCAAATCAGAGAGGGCGTGTGTTGCCGGCCAAACACCTGCAATGGAGCCCAAAACGAATACGTCCCGCACGGGTGTTGCGGGACGCATTGTAGCCGGAAATTACTGGTCGGCGCTACGCCCTGACGTGCAGGGGCTCATTTGGCCGACGCCGTGGACTTGTTTTCCATGTTGACGACCTGAACGCGGCGGTTCACCTCCGCCAGCGGCTGGGCCGGATCCTTGAGCTTGCTCTTGCCGTAGCCGACGGTGACGAGGTCGGCGCCGTTGATGCCGTATTTGTCGACGAGGTAACGCTTGATCGAATCGGCGCGGCGTTCGGAAAGATCCTGGTTATAGGCGTCGCCACCGGCGGCGTCGGTGTGGCCGGCGACCACAAAGGTCGAGCCCTTGAGATCGTTGTTGGTCAGCGCGCGGCCGAGCGCCTGCACCGAGGGCAGCGACTTCGCACTGATGTCGGCGGAGTTGTAGTCGAAGTTGATCTCCAGATCGATCTTCGGCTTGTCCTTGACCATCGCCGCGATCTCCTCGCGCTCGGCGCTCGACAGCGAGCGTGTGGAGCGGCCGCGGATCTTTTCCACGAACTTGGTTTCGGCGGCGCTCACGGTCGGGTCGACGGTGCTCTGCGGCCCGGTGGAAAGGCCGCGAGTCAACGGCTTCTTCTCGGGGGCGAGGGCGCGGAGGATCTGGTCCTCGGTGACGTTCTTTTCCTGGGCCAGGGCGGCTCCCGCCAGGCTCATCGCGGCGCCGAGCGTCGCAACCGAGACCATCATGCCAAAGGTTTTCGCTGAGATACTTACCATCGCCTGTTCCCTTGTGCGGACTTCCCGCGCGGTTCCAATGTCTTCCTGATCGGCGTTGCCGGCCTGGCTGCGGCCGGCCACTCTGTCTTAGTCTGGACGGCCGGCCTCAGGGTTCGAGGGGCCGCCGGCCTTGATGAAAAAAATCCTGCGTCACTGCACCCCGTATTCGGCGAACTCCTTGACGATATTGGGGTCCATCGCCTTGGCGTTGTTGATGTCCAGATCGCCTTCCGAAATCGAGCCGTTGCGCTTCTTGGCGAGGCCGCGGCCGTAGAGCGACGACGTCAGTCGCGGGTTGATTTTGAGGGCGGCATCGAAATCTGCGATTGCATTCTTGTTCTGGCCGCTCTTGAGGTTGACGAGACCGCGGCTGTCCAGCGCGTCGACGAAATTCGGTCGCAGCCGCAGCGCCTCGTTGCAGTCCTTCAACGCGGCCTGCAGGTCGCCGATGACCGTGCGGGCCCAGCAGCGGTTGTTGAAGGCTTCGACGTCCTTCGGGTTCAGCCGCAGCGAGTTGTTGAAGTCCTTGATGGCGAGATCGTAGGCGCCCTTGCTGGCATAGACCTGTCCGCGCCGGTACAGCGCGGCGGCGTCATCCGGATTGTCCCGGAGCTTGTCGTTCAGGCTCTTGATGGTCGGGTCATCGGCCAGCGGGCCGGAACCTTCCGGCGGCTTGGATGGGGCTGGCGGTGGCGAAGGCGCGGTCTCAGCCGGCTTTGCGATCTCAACCGGTTTTGACGGCGCGGGCGGCGGAGCCGGGGCGGCGACCGGTGGCGGGGATGGCGGCGGCGGCGGGGGGGCGGGCGGGGGCGCAGGCGACGTCGTGGGCGCCGTAGCCACCGGGGTCGACGGCTGGCTTGCCGGGCGCGGACCCGAGCCGCTCGGAATGAACGAGAAATCCTCGGCGAGCGAGGACGAAATCCACGGCACCTGTTCCTGCCGCGAGGCCCGGGTGACGCCGACGCGGGTGCGGTTCAGCGTCTCTTCCGCCATCAGGTCGGGGGTGCGGATTTCCTTAAGCAGTTCCTTCACGAACAGGCTGCGGTCGCTGCCGCTGTCGGAAACGACGGAGGAGAGCGCGGCCGAATACATCACGAGCGTGCCGTTCGGCGCGATGACGGGCGCAAGGCCGGCGGAAAAGCTGCGGAACCGGCGCTCGAACGGGTTGCGTCTGGAGGCGTCGATCAGCGCGATCTTGACCCCGGCACCGCGGCTGTTGATCTCGCCCAGCACAGTTTCGAGGCTGAAACCGTCGCGGCGCACGTCGGCCTCAGTCCAGATCTGGGCATCGACCGGGATCATGTAGCTCTGGCGGCTGGACTGCACGCCAAAGCCCGAAAAGAACAGCAAAGCGACGGAACCGGGCTTGATCTTGCCATACAGGCGATCGAACGCCCGGCGCATCTGCTCGCCGGTCAGATTCTCGCCGATATCGACGTTGAAGCCGTCGCGCTTGAGTTCCTCGGCGATGTCGCGGGCGTCGTTGATCGGCTCCTTCAGCGGCGCCTCGGCGTCCGGATATTTCGCATTGCCGATCACCAGCGCATAGCGCTCACCGGCCGCAAAGGACGGGATGACCGACGCGACTGAAAAAAACAATGCAAGGAACAATGCGAGGCGGGTTTTCATAATCACGGCAGTCCAGATCACGGCAGTCCAGCCAAAATAGCGCCGATACCAGCTCGCGCCGCGGCGACCTTACTCTACGCTCCCGGCATTATCAAACCGCGCCCCCGGTCCGTCAACTGCTTGCGATATCGTGGTTTATTGCGACAATTAACCGCGACAAGGCGAAGATGGAAGGCGGAATAACGGTGGCTGTGATGGCAGAACCACAGCTTGCGGGCCGACATGCAGGGTGTCCTGGTCGGGCCTGCGATGCTTTCGCATCGCCGGCCCGACAGTTCATTCGACCGCGATCGTCGCGCATCGCAAGGCGGTAAAATGTGACCCCTCTCACAGACCCCCGCCGCGGCGTCGCGCGGCTGTCATTCCCGGAGCGTGTTTGACCTTTGCGGATGATGATGGCTTGTTGCCGGCGATTGTCCGCGTCCTGACATCCAAGAAAAAAGCGACACCGATGGGAAATGCTTACGAAATCTATGCGCTGCGCTATGCGACGATGTCGCCGCGCACCCCCAACATGAATTTTCTGGCTCCCGATCCGCATGACACCACGGCGGCCGACCTCGACTATTTCGTCTGGCTGGTGAGAGGCGGCGGCCGCGACATCCTGGTCGATACCGGCTTCAACGCCGAGGAGGCGAAGGCGCGCGCCCGAAAGCTGACGCTTGATCCGGTCGATGCGCTGGAGAAATTCGGTGTCCCTTCGGGCAGCATCAAGGACGTCATTGTCACCCATCTGCACTACGACCACGCCGGAAACCTCGACCGCTTTCCCAACGCACGGTTCCACCTGCAGGACCGCGAGATGAGCTACGCGACCGGGCGCTGCATGTGCAACGGCCTGTTGCGGCATCCGTTCTCGGTCGAGCATGTCACCACCATGGTGAAGCATGTCTATGGCGAGCGCGTCACCTTCCATTCCGGCGACGGCGAGGTCGCGCCCGGCGTCACGGTGCATCGCGTCGGCGGCCATTCCGACGGCTTGCAGGTGGTGCGGGTCGAGACCGCGCGCGGACCGGTGGTGCTGGCGTCGGACGCCGCGCATTACTATGCCAATTTGCAGAAGCGTAGCCCGTTTCCGATCGTCTACAATGTCGGCGACATGGCGCAGGGCTGGGAGACCGTCGAGCGGCTGGCCGGCCATCCCGACCGCTTCATCCCCGGCCACGACCCGCTGGTCAGCGAGATCTATCCCCGCGCCAGCGAAAAGGTCGATGCGTTCGCGCTACATCTGCCGCCGTCGCGCTCCTTCGTCAAATAGGTGAACATGATCACGCGTTTTCCCGGGCTGACGCCCACCCGTAGCCGCGCCGTTGCGCATGGCGACCTGGTGTTCACCGTCGCGGTCGCGCCCGACCCCGTCAGTCCCTCGATGTACGAGCAGACCGTCAAGGCGCTCGCCCGCATCGACGAAAGCCTCGCGCTATGTGGCAGCGACAAGAGCAAGATCCTGTCGGCAATCGTCTACGTGGCCGACATCAAGCAGAAGGCCGAGATGAACCGCGCCTGGGACGAATGGGTCGATCAAACGAACGCGCCAATGCGGGCGTGCCTGGGCGTCGATCTGGAGCCGCCGCATATCGTGGAGATCGTGGTGACGGCGGCGAAGTAAACCAGACGGGGGTACCGTGCAGGATTTTGGCGGTAACGATGGCTTTCAACGCCCGTGGCCGTCAGGACGCCATCGGTAGCGGCCCGGTCGCCACCGCATTGTCCCGCGGACCGAGCAGTTCGTAGACCTGAAAGGTCTGGTCGAAGCCCTCGGCGCGGATACGATCGACCGCGCCGTTTTCCACTCGTTCCGAGGCGCCGTGGGCACGTTGCCACGTCACGACGCCATTCAGGCGGCGGTGTTCTTGTAGATGGCCCCGTCCTTCATGATGAGCACGAAGTTCTTGGCGGGGTTCTCGATCAGCTTGAGATCCGCGATCGGATCGCCGGTGACCAGCAGCAGGTCGGCGAGCGCCCCTTCCTTCACCACGCCGAGCTTGCCCTCATAGGGGCTTCGCAATCCGGACAGCGACAGCAACTCGGCATTGACGGACGTGGCTTGCCTCAGGATTTCCACCGGCGTGTACCAGCGCGTCAGCTTGGTCAATTGCGCGCCTTGCCGGGCCGCGACCTTGGCGTCGAACAGCACGTCGGTCCCCCAGGCGGTCTTGATCTTGTACTGCTTTGCAAGCCTGTACGCATTGTCCGTGCCGGCCGTCATCTGCAACTGTTTCTTGCGGTTGGCCGAGCCCTCCGGGAATGGCGTGACGTCCTCATCGTCCAGGAACGGCTGCAGGCTCCACCACGCGCCTTTCTCGGCGATGAGTGCCGCGGTCGGTTCGTCCAGCAATTGGCCGTGGTCGATGCATTTGACGCCAGCATCGAGCGCCTGCCGCACCGCGCGCGGCGTATAGGCATGGACAGTCACATAAGTGCCCCAGTTCTCCGCAGCCTCGACCGCGGCGCGCAGTTCCGGCACCGTATATTGCGTGACGTCCAGCGGATCGTAGACCGAGGAAACCCCGCCGCCGGCCATCAGCTTGATCTGGGAAGCGCCCAACGTCAGTTGCTCGCGGGTGCGCTTGCGGACGATATCTGGCTCGTCGGCGATCGCGGTGGCACCCACCCGTTCGCCAAACGTGTAATCGCCGGGGCGCGCCGGAAAATCGTTGGGCAGGCGGAAGTCGCCGTGACCGCCGGTTTGCGAAATGAAGGCTCCCGACGGCCAGATCCGTGGGCCGGTCGCGAGCCCCCTGTCGATGCCTTGCTTCAAGCCGAACACCGGCCCGCCGAGATCGCGGACCGATGTGAAGCCGCGCAGCAGCATGTCATTCGCGGCCTTCACAGCGGCGACATTGATGAAACTGACGTCGGAGGTCAGCGCTACCACCTGCGGTATCGTTGCGAACATGAGATGGACATGCGCGTCGATCAGGCCCGGCATCAAGGTGCGGCCGCCACCCTGAACGCGCGTCAATTCCAGGTCCGGTGGGGTGGCGATCTGCGCCGCCGAAATCGACTTGATCAAATTGCCGGCGACCAGGACGTTCATGGGCGTCGAGAGCCCCTCGGCAACGCCGTCGAAAATCCGGACATTTTCGAACAAGACGCCTTTGGGCCGTGCGCCCTGCGCCTGTGCCGGTGTGGGGAGGCCGGTCAGGCCGAGAGTCGCGACAGAGGCCGCAGCGCCGAGGAAAAAACCGCGCCGGGACACGTCCGCATTGATCCGTAACGTTAGATCATGAAGTTTTGGATCGCAACACTGACAGATCGCACCCTCGATCAGATGCTGGTACTTCCTCCCGACACGCAACGCCATGTTAAGCCCCTTGTTGTGTTCAATTGGGTCCTGGCTCGCTTAAGTTGAAGCGCGCTATTGGTACCAGCGGAACCGGGCTTGATCCAGATCAAAATGAATCCCGGTGGTCGGCTGGGGCGCGTACACTCCTTCTGCAAATTGGCGTCAGCCATGGGGCAAGCAATCGGTATGCGCCGCGTTGGAGCGACCTCTCTTCGCTAATACGCTTCCTTCGCGTCCGCCTCTTCGCTGGTCCGCACCAGGTCGAGGCTGTCTTCGAGCTTGCCGAGCAGCCGCGCCAGATCGCGCCGATCCTGCGTCGATAGGGACGACAATATCTCCTGCTCCTTGCGCAGCAGCCGCGGGATCAGTTCCTCGTAGAGCGCGGCGCCCTTGCGGGTCAGGCGCAGACGGAATTCGCGGCGGTCATCTGCGTTCTCGACACGCTCGATCATCTGCCGCTTCATCAGCGAGGTGACGGCGCGGCTGATGGTGGATTTGTGGGTGCGGGTGCAGTCGGCGACGTATTGCGCGCTGCAGGGATCGTGGCGAAAGCCGAGCGTCGCGAGCACGCGCCATTCGGGGATATCGAGGTCGTAGCGGGTGGCGTATTCGGCCGACAGCGCCGAGCTGACTTCGGCGGCAAGCCGGTTCAGCCGGAACGGCACGAATCCGAACAGGTCGAGCCGGGCGTCCTTCTCCGCGGCGCTTTCGCGCGATACGTCGGTCTCTTCGGTAAGGGCCTTTGCCAAGGCTAGCCTCGATTGGGGTTGACGACCGACCCGGCCCGGGGTGTAAGATAGTTGCAGATGCGACTAATTTAAACAAGATCGCCCGCCCTTGGCTAGTCACAAGGTTGAGCCCGCATGGCGCAGACCAAGACCCAGTTCGGCTATCGCCGCCATCCCGATCAGGACCGGACCGGTTCACTTCCCGCCGAGCATCCGGTTGTCGTGGTCGGCGCGGGGCCGGTGGGTTTGTCGCTGGCGATCGACCTGGCGCAGCGCGGCCAGGCGGTCGTGCTGCTCGACGACGCTGACCGGATCGGCGAGGGCTCGCGGGCGATCTGCTTCTCGAAACGTTCGCTGGAATACTGGGACAGGCTCGGCGTCGGCCAGCGCATGGTCGACAAGGGCGTGGTGTGGAGCGTCGGAAAGATCTTCCACGGCGATTCAGAGCTCTATCAATTCAACCTGCTGCCCGAGCAGGGCCACAAGCGGCCGGCCTTCATCAACCTGCAGCAATTCTACGCCGAGGCCTATCTGGTCGATCGCGTCGCGCAGCTGCCGGCCGTCGATTTGCGCTGGCGCAACAAGGTGACCGCGCTCGAGCAGCGCAATGACCACGCGCTGCTGACGGTCGAAACGCCAGACGGCCCGTATCAAATGAGCGCCCGCTTCGTCATTGCGTGTGACGGCGCCAAATCCTCGCTGCGGCGGATGGTGGGCGCGGAATTCGCCGGCCAGGTGTTCGAGGACCAGTTTTTGATCGCCGACGTCAGGATGACGGCGGCGTTTCCGACCGAGCGCTGGTTCTGGTTCGATCCGCCTTTCCATGCCGGCCGCTCCGCGCTGCTGCACAAGCAGCCGGATGACATCTGGCGCATCGATCTGCAGCTCAGTCGCTTTGCCGACCCCGCCGTCGAAAGGCTGCCGGAAAATGTGCGGCCGCGCATCGCCCGCATGCTCGGCCACGACAAGTTCGATTTCGAATGGATCTCGCTGTACAAATTCCAGTGTCGGCGGATGAACAAGTTCATCCATGGCCGCGTCATCTTCGCCGGCGATGCCGCGCATCAGGTGTCGCCATTCGGCGCCCGCGGCGCCAATTCCGGGCTGGAAGACGCCGAGAACCTGGCATGGAAGCTCGATAGCGTGCTGCGCGGGGCGTCGCCCGAGGCATTGCTTGAGAGCTACCATATCGAACGCAGCGCCGCCGCCGATGAGAACATCCGCGAATCCACCCGCTCGACCGACTTCATGGCGCCGAACTCGCACCAGGAGGCGCGGCTGCGCAAGGCGGTGCTGTCGCTCGCCAGGGAGACCGAGTTCGGCAAGCGCATGGTCAATGGCGGGCGGCTGTCGACGCCGTCGGTCTATGCGACGCCGCTCTCGACTGCGGATCATGACAGCTGGCGCGGCGGGCCGCAGCCCGGTGCATCGATGCCGGATGCGCCGGTGGCCGGCGCAGGCGACGAGCAAACCTTTCTAACCGATGCCTTCGTCAAGGCCGGCAGGCGCTTCACATTGCTGGAATTCGGCAATGGCGCTGCGCCGGAACTGCCCGAGGGCATCTCCGCGATCCGTATCGGCGGCAAGGACGGCCTTGTCGATACGACAGGGCTCGCCGCCCGGCGTTACGACGCCGAGCCCGGCACCGCCTATTTGTTGCGGCCCGATGGCTATGTCGCGGCGCGGTTCCGCCATCCGACCCGTCCGGCGCTCGAAGCCGCACTGGCGCGCGCCGCTTGCGTCAACTGAGGTTTCGATATGCCGTTATCGACCGCTTCGAACTTTGCCAAACCCGACGACGCGTTTCGCGCCGTCGTCGAGGCGCATCGCGGCCTCAGCGACGAACAGAGCGCCGATCTCGACGCCGCGCTGGTTCTCATCCTCGCCAACCACATCGGCGACATCGCCGTCCTGTATGAGGCCATCGCGCTCGCGAAGCGGCGAATGCTCGACGCGAGCCGGCAGCAGCAACAACAACAGCAGCAATAGTTCACCTCTCAACGTCAGGATCGAATTGATGGCCAAGGGTTTTGCGTCCACCACGGATCTCGCGGAGAAGAAGATCACCTTCTCCGAGATCGGCACCGATCTCTATGCTTTCACCGCCGAGGGCGATCCGAACTCTGCGATCATCGTCGGCGACGACGGCTGCCTGGTGTTCGACGCGCAGTCGACGCCGGCGATGGCCAACAAGGTGATCGAGCGCGTTCGCACAGTCACCGACAAGCCGATCAAATATGTCGTGCTGTCGCACTATCACGCGGTGCGCGTGCTGGGCGCCTCCGCCTACCAGGCGCAGGGCATCGTGGCCTCAGCGGAAACCTACCGCCTGATCGAGGAGCGCGGCCAGCAGGACTGGGATTCCGAATACGGCCGCTTTCCCCGCCTGTTCCAGGACGCCGGGAGCATCCCCGGCCTGACCTGGCCGACGCTGACCTTCGAGGGCGAGATGTCGATCTATCTCGGTAAGCGCGAGGTCCGGCTGATGCAGCTCGGCGCCGGGCACACCTCGGGCGACATCGTCGCCTGGGTGCCGGATGCCGAGGTGATGTTTTCCGGCGACCTGATCGAGTATCATTCCGCCTGCTATTGCGGCGACGCGCATCTGCGCGAATGGCCGTCGACGCTGAACGAGATTCGCGCCTTCAATCCCAAGGCGATCGCACCGGGCCGTGGCGATGCGCTGAAGGGGCTTTCGACCGGGCGCGACGCCATCGCGATGACGCGCGACTTCGTCACCACGCTCTATGGCGCGGCGGAAAGCTCCGTCGCCAAGGGGCGTACGTTGAAGGAATCCATGGCGGCGACGCGCGAGGTGATGGATCCAAAGTTCTCCAGCTTCGCGATCTACGAGCACTGCCTGCCGTTCAACGTCTCGCGCGCGTTCGACGAGGCCTCGGGCATCGACGATCCCGTGATCTGGACCGACAAGCGCGACCAGGAAATGTGGGCCGCCCTGCAAGGAGGAGGATGACCATGAACATCAACACCTCGCCTGATCAGATCGTTCGAGGCACCGGCCAAGTCACGCCGGGCTACATGTCCGGCTTCAAGAACAGTTTTGAGACCGAGGCGCTGCCCGGCGCGCTGCCGATGGGACGCAATTCGCCGCAGCGCTGCGCCTACGGGCTCTATGCCGAGCAGCTTTCCGGCTCGCCCTTCACCGCGCCGCGCGGCAGCAACGAAAGGTCGTGGCTGTATCGCATCCGCCCATCGGTGAAGCATTCCGGGCGCTTTGCGAAAGTCGATGCCGGGCTGTGGCGTACCGCGCCCTGCCATGAGCACGATATTCTGGTCGAGCAGCTGCGATGGGATCCCGCACCGATCCCGAAGGAAGACAAGACCTTTCTGCAAGGCGTGCAGACCATGACGACGGCGGGCGATGCCAACACACAAGCGGGCATGGCCGCGCATGTCTATCTCGTCACGAAGTCGATGGTCGACCAGCACTTCTACAATGCCGATGGTGAGATGATGTTTGTGGCGCAGCAGGGCAACCTGCGCTTCGTCACCGAATTCGGCCGCATCGACATCGAGCCGGGCGAGATCGCGGTGATCCCGCGCGGCGTCAAGTTCCGCGTCGAGATTCCCGGCGGCCCGGCGCGCGGCTATCTCTGCGAGAACTACGGCGGCGCTTTCACGCTGCCGGAGCGCGGGCCGATCGGCGCCAATTGCCTCGCCAATGCGCGCGACTTCCTGACGCCGGTGGCGGCCTATGAGGACAAGGACACAGGGACCGAGCTTTACGTCAAATGGGGCGGCGCGCTGTTCAAGACGACGCTGCCGCATTCGCCGATCGACGTGGTGGCCTGGCACGGCAACTACGCGCCCTACAAATATGATCTGCGCACCTTCTCCCCGGTCGGCGCGATCGGTTTCGACCATCCCGATCCCTCGATCTTCACGGTGCTGACCTCGCCGTCGGAGACCGCCGGCACCGCGAATATCGACTTCGTCATCTTCCCGGAGCGCTGGATGGTCGGTGAAAACACCTTCCGTCCGCCGTGGTATCACATGAACATCATGAGCGAGTTCATGGGCCTGATCTACGGCGTCTACGACGCCAAGCCGCAGGGCTTTGTTCCCGGCGGCATCTCGCTGCACAACATGATGCTGCCGCACGGTCCCGACCGCGAGGCCTTCGACCACGCCAGCAATGGCGAGTTGAAGCCGGTGAAGCTGACCGGCACCATGGCCTTCATGTTCGAGACACGCTACCCGCAGCGCGTGACGAAGCATGCGGCGACATCGGCGACGCTGCAGAGCGACTACGCCGATTGCTGGAAAGGGCTGGAAAAAAGATTCGATCCCACCAAGCCCTGATCTCGCTTCACCCGCCCCCGCTAAGGCGCGCAGCGACGTGCCCACCGTCCATCATCGGGCAAGCCGCGTCATGGTGGGCACGCTTCCGCCTTCACTCTTTGCGCGAGGCGGCGCTTTGCCCGCGCTACGACATTTCGATCACCGCGCCTGCGGCGGAATATCTTTCCACCGCGCGCAATGCGCAGCGACATCTTCCACGCTGTACTTCAAATGCACCCGCTTGTCCGACGGCAGTTGCCTGGTCACGCACACGCCGGGCCGCCGTTCGGTCGCGGGCCGGATCGGCCGCCGCTCAAAGCCGCCGCCGCAGTTCGGGCAGACATTGTGCAGCCTGTTCTCGACGCAATCCGCGCAGAACGTGCATTCGTAGGAACAGATCCGCGCATCGACCGCGTTCGGCGGCAGGTCCTTGTCGCAATATTCGCAGTTCGGCCGGAGTTGCAGCGCCATGGTCGTCTCTCGTGATGCGTTCGGTGCATCATCGCAAATCGAACCGCATATGCGAACGGCGAATTTCCCTCGAATTGAGCCATACCCTTCGAGGGATGTGTGATCCGTCACCCTGAGGTGGCCGTGCGCAGCGCGGCCCTCGAAGGGCGACGGCCACGGTCCGGGCCGCTCATCCTTCGAGGCTCGCTGCGCGAGCGCCTCAGGATGACGGGTCATGTATCTCAGCGCTTCAATTCCTTCAACGGCAATCTCGAACGCTCCTTCAGCCGGTCCAGCACGATCGAGGAGCGCACATGCGCCACGCTCTGGTGCGGCATCAGCACGTCGTTGACGAGGCCGGAGAGATCCTTCAGGTCGCGCAGCACCACCTTCAGCACATAGTCGGCATCGCCGGTCAGCGAATAGGCTTCCTGGATGTCGTCCACCCGATTGACCAGCGCGCGAAACTTCTTGGCGTTGTCGGGCGAATGCGTCGCCAGCGTGATGTGGATGAAGGCGACCAGGGCGAAGCCGAGCGCCTCGCCGGACAGGTCGGCGTGATAGCCGGCGATGATCTTTTCCTCTTCCAGCCGCATCCGCCGCCGCGAACATTGCGAGGCCGACAGCCCGACCAGATCGGCCAGTTGCTGGTTGGTCAGCCGGCCGTCGTCCTGCAGGGCGGCCAGCATCTTGAGGTCGAACGCGTCCAGCGGGATCATGCGTAAAAAGCCGGTTTCGTGCACGGAATGTGCGCCATTTTAGCCTCCTGTCCGGTCCTTTGCACGCACTTTGCGCCCGTTCCGGCCGATATTGATCCAGATCAATTTCAGGGAGTTTGCCGTGGGTCCGTTTCCACACGACGCGCCGGCCGCCACCATCAGCGCCGATAACCCGATGGGCACCGACGGGTTTGAGTTCGTCGAATACGCCCACCCCAATCCGGAACAGCTGCACGCCCTGTTCAGGCTGATGGGGTACGCGCCGGTCGCCTGCCACCGGACCAAGAAGATCACCGTCTATCGTCAAGGCGACATCAACTATCTCGTCAACGAGGAGCCGGGCACGCACGGGCATGATTTTGTGGCCGCGCACGGGCCGTGCGCGCCCTCCATGGCATTTCGCGTGGTCGATGCGCGCAAGGCCTATGCGCGCGCGATATCGCTGGGCGCGGAGCCGGCCGGTGTGACGTCGGCGCAGAAGACGCTCGATGTTCCCGCCATCAAGGGCATCGGCGGCAGCCTGCTGTATTTCGTCGACCGTTACGGCGCCAAGGGTTCGGCCTATGACGCCGAGTTCGACTGGCTCAGCGCGAGAGACCCGCGGCCGGCGGGCGCGGGGCGGCTCTATTACATCGACCACCTCACCCACAACGTCCACCGCGGCCGCATGGATGTCTGGACCGGGTTCTACGAAAAACTGTTCAATTTCCGCCAGATTCGTTTCTTCGACATCGAAGGCCGGGCTTCAGGCTTGTTCTCCCGCGCGCTCACAAGTCCGGACGGAAAAATCCGGATTCCGATCAACGAGGACGCCGGCGAGTCCGGCCAGATCGAGGAATATCTCAACCTTTATCGCGGCGAGGGCATCCAGCACATCGCCTGCGGCGCCCGCGATATCTATCGCACCGTCGAAACCCTGCGCAGCGCGGGATTGCCGTTCATGCCGTCGCCGCCGGACACCTATTTCGAGAAGATCGACGCGCGCCTGCCGAAACACGGCGAGGACGTGGCGCGGCTGCAGCGCAACGGCATCCTGATCGACGGCGAAGGCGTGGTGGACGGCGGCCAGACCAAGGTGCTGTTGCAGATCTTTTCGGCCAACGCCATCGGCCCGATCTTCTTCGAATTCATCCAGCGCAAGGGCGACGACGGATTCGGCGAGGGCAATTTCAAGGCGCTGTTCGAATCGATCGAGGAGGATCAGATCCGAAGGGGCGTGCTGAAGGCGGAGAAGGTGGCCTGAGGTAACATGGTCGCAACAATCTCCGTCATGCCCGGGCTTGTCCCGGGCATCCACGTTCTTTTTGCTCAACGCAAAGTAAGACGTGGATGGCCGGGACAAGCCCGGCCATGACGAGACATCTCTGTCCCTACCGCTTCCACGCCGCCGTCACATCCGCAATTTTCGCCACTTCCGGCTCCCGGATCGCCGACGGCGTCCGCGAGAACCGCGGCGCCGGCGCCGGCTGGGTCACGCCGTGCCGCTCCACGAATACCTGCCGCGCCGCCATGTGCGGATGTTTCGGGGCTTCCGCCATGGTCAGGATCGGCGCGAAGCAGATATCCGTGCCTTCCATGATCTTGCACCAGTCCGCGCGGCTCTTGCTCTTGAACACCTTCGCCAGCTTTTCCTTCAAGCCGGGCCACGCCTTGCGGTCCATCTGCGCGTCGAAATCGGCATCGGTCAGGTCGGCATGCTTGCGCAGCAGCGCGTAGAACTGCGGCTCGATCGAGCCGATCGAGATGAAATTGCCGCAGGCGCACTCGTACACGCCGTAGAAATGCGCGCCGCCGTCGAGGAAATTCTGGTCGCGGCCCTCGGTCCAGCGCCCGCTTGCTTTCATGTCGAAGAACATCGACATCAGCGACGCCGCGCCGTCGCACATCGCGGTATCCACCACCTGGCCCTTGCCGGACTTCGAGGCTTCCAGCAGCGCGGCCAGTACGCCGACCACCAGATACAGCGCGCCGCCGCCGAAATCGCCCACGAGATTGAGCGGCGGCACCGGCTTCTCCTTGGTGCCGATCGCGGCCAGCGCGCCGGTGATCGAGATGTAGTTGATGTCGTGGCCGGCGGCATTCGCCAGCGGGCCATCCTGGCCCCAGCCGGTCATGCGGCCATAGACCAGTCTAGGATTGCGCGCCAGAACGACATCGGGGCCGAGGCCCAGCCGCTCCATCACGCCGGGGCGAAATCCTTCGATCAAGGCGTCCGCACCGGCGAGCAGGTCGAGCACCTGCGCCACCGCCGCCTTGTCTTTCAGGTCGAGCTCGATCACCTTGCGGCCGCGCACCGCCACCGCCTTCAGATTCTTGGCCGCCCCGACGCGATCGAGCGTGATCACCTCGGCGCCCATGTCCGCCAGCAGCATGCAGGCGAACGGGCCGGGGCCGATGCCGGCGAATTCGACGACACGGAAACCCGCAAGCGGGCCGGAGGTGCGGGTGGCGGAGTGGGCGGCTGGTTTGTCGAGCACGTGTTTTCTCTCCCGAACGAAAATCTTAGTTAGCTGATTAGCTAAATTCTTCCGCCGAGGCGAGGGCGTAGCGAGCTTCTTTTGCCGAGAATCGAACCAGATCAAGAAGCGGCGGGGTGGCTTCTCTTAACCCGCCCCTTGAGGGGGCGGGTCGGCTCGCTTTGAGCGAAGCGAAATGCGAGACGGGGCGGGGTGACAGACTATCCGAGCATTCTCCGCTAGACGTGGAAAAGATCGTTACCACGGCGAACAGAGAATGCGCGGATGGTCTGTCACCCCACCCCGCCGCTCATTGCATGAGCGTCGACCCGCCCCCTCGAGGGGCGGGTGAAGCGCGCGTCATCGATCGCTCTACCCCGCGGCTTCCACCGCGCGCTGTGCCATCACCTTCACGAGGTTGGCGCGATAGTCCGAGGTGCCGTGGATGTCGCTCATCAGGCCGGCGTCGGAAATCTTGACGCTGTCGATCGCGGACGCCGACCAGTTGGACTTCAGCGCCGCCTCGATCGCCGACACCCGCATCACGCCGTCCTGCGAGGCGCCGGTCGCGGCGACCCGCACATCGCCGCCCTTGGTCTTGGTCACGAACACGCCGGTCAGCGCGAAACGCGAGGCGGGGTGGCGAAATTTCGCGTAACCCGCCTTGGCCGGGATCGGGAATGACACCGCGGTGATGATCTCGCCGTCCTCCAGTGCCGTGCTGAACAGGCCCTTGAAGAAATCATCCGCTGCGATCGAGCGCTTGTTGGTCTTCACCGTCGCGCCGAGCGAAACCAGCGCGGCGGGAAAATCCGCCGCCGGGTCGTTGTTGGCGATCGAGCCGCCGATGGTGCCGCGATGGCGTACGGCGGGATCGCCGAGCACCGAGGTGAGGTAGGCGATCGCCGGGATCGACTTCTTCACGTCGGCGCTTTGCATGATGTCGTAATAGGTCGTCGCCGCCTTGATGGTCAGCGTGTCTCCAGAGGCTTCGATGCCGACCAGCTCCTTGATCTTGCCGAGATCGATCACGTCGGACGGCGCCGCCAGCCGCTGCTTCATGACCGGGATCAAGGTGTGGCCGCCGGCGAGATATTTCGCGTCCGAACCCTTGGCGAACATTGCCACCGCTTCATCGACGGAAGAGGGGCGGTGATAGGTGGTCTGGTACATGGAATGGCTCCCTGAAATTTTGTCTTTAGTCCCTCCGGTCATTCCGGGATGCGCGCCCTCGCGCGCAGACCCGGAATCCCGAGGAGTTAGCCGAGCATTGGATTCCGGGTTCGACGCTTTCGCGTCGCCCCGGAATGACGCGCGTTAGCCGTGGATCGCATGCCAGACGCGGTCCGGCGTCGCGGGCATGGTCAGGTTGTTGTTGCCGATCGCATCCGTGATGGCATTGATGACGGCGGCCGACGCGCCGATCGCGCCGGCTTCGCCGCAGCCCTTGACGCCAAGCGGATTGCCCGGACACAGCGTGGTCGTGTGCGACAGCTTGAACGACGGCACATCGTCAGCGCGCGGCATGGCGTAGTCCATGAAGGACGCCGTCAGCAATTGCCCCGACGAATCGTAGGCTGCATTTTCGAGCAGCGCCTGGCCGATGCCCTGCACGAGCCCGCCATGGACCTGGCCCTCGACGATCATCGGGTTGATCAGCCGGCCGAAGTCGTCCGCCGCCACGAAGTTGACGAAGGTCGATTTGCCGGTGGCGTCGTCGACTTCCATTTCGCAGATATAGGCGCCGGCCGGGAAGGTGAAGTTGGTCGGGTCGTAGAACGCTCCTTCCTTCAGGCCCGGTTCCATGCCGTCGGGCAGATTATGCGCGGTGTAGGCGGCGAGCGCGACCATCGGCAGCGCCAGCGACTTGTCGGTACCGGCCACCTTGAACTCGCCGTTCTCGATGACGATGTCGTTCTCCGACGCTTCCATCTGATGCGCCGCGATCTTCTTGGCCTTGGCCTCGACCTTCTCCATCGCCTTCAGGATCGCGGTGAGACCGACCGCCGCCGAGCGCGAGCCATAGGTGCCCATGCCGAACTGCACCTTGTCGGTGTCGCCATGGACGATCGAGACCTGGCTGATCGGCACGCCGAGGCGATCGGCGACCAGCTGGCAGAACGTCGTCTCGTGGCCCTGACCGTGGCTGTGCGATCCGGTGAGGATCTCGATGGTGCCGACCGGATTGACCCGCACCTCCGCGGATTCCCACAGGCCGACGCCGGCGCCGAGGCTGCCGACCGCCTTCGAGGGCGCAATGCCGCAGGCCTCGATGTAGCAGGAAACGCCGATGCCGCGCAGCTTGCCTTCGGATTTTGCCTTGGCCTTGCGCGCGGGGAAGCCGGCATAGTCGATCGCTTTCATCGCAGCATCCAGCGAGGCATTAAAGTCGCCGATGTCATAGGCCATGATGACCGGCGTCTGGTGCGGAAACTGCGTGATAAAATTCTTGCGGCGCAGTTCGGCCGGATCGACCTTCAACTGCCGCGCCGCCGTCTCCATCAGCCGCTCGACCACGAAGCTCGCTTCGGGGCGGCCGGCGCCGCGATAGGCATCGACCGGCACGGTGTTGGAGTAGACGCTGATCACCTCGGCAAAGATGTTCGGGATGTTGTACTGGCCCGACAGCAGCGTCGCGTAGAGATAGGTCGGCACTGAGGACGAGAACAACGACATGTAAGCGCCGAGATTGGCGTAGGTCTTGACGCGCAATCCGGTGATCCTGTTGTCCTTGTCGAACGCCATCTCGGCCTTGGTGAGATGGTCGCGGCCATGCGCGTCGGTGAGGAAGGCCTCGGTGCGGTCGCCATTCCATTTCACCGGACGGCCGACCTTCTTGGACGCCCACAGCGCCACCATCTCCTCGGGATAGATGAAGATCTTTGATCCGAATCCGCCGCCGACATCGGGGGCGACGACGCGCAGCTTGTGCTCCTGCGCGATGTTGTAGAACGCCGACAGCACGAGGCGGGCGACGTGCGGGTTCTGCGAGGTCGTGTAGAGCGTGAAATGCTCTTCCGCCTCGTTATATTCGGCGATCGCCGCGCGCGGCTCCATCGCGTTCGGCACCAGCCGGTTGTTGGTGATGTCGAGCGAGACGACATTGGCCGCCGCCTTGAAGGCGGCGTCGGTCGCGGCTTCCTCGCCGATCACCCAGTCATAGATCACGTTGCCCGGCGCTTCCGGATGCAGCTGCGGCGCGCCCGGGGCGATGGCGGCGCGGATGTCGGCCGCCGCCGGCAGTTCCTCATAGTTGACGACCACGGCTTCCGCGGCGTCGCGGGCCTGGTTCTTGGTCTCTGCGATCACGACCGCGACCGCCTGGCCGACGAACCGCACGGTTTCCGGCGCCATCGCCGGCCATGCGCCCATCTTCATCCCGGTGCCGTCCTTGGAGGTGATGGCCCAGCCGCAGATCAGATTGCCGATCTTGTCGTCGACGATCTGCTGGCCGGTCAGCACGCCGACCACGCCCGGCATCTTCATTGCTTCAGAAGTATCCACGCTCTTGATCTTCGCATGCGCGTGCGGGCTGCGGACGAAGTGCGCGTGGGTCATGCCCACCAGCTTGATGTCGTCGACGTAACGGCCTTTGCCGGTAATGAAACGGCGGTCTTCCTTGCGCACCACGCTTGCGCCAATGCCTTCAACGCCCATGTCCTGTCCTCCCGACCGGAATTGTTGTTTCCGCCGCTTCGTTTCGAAACGCGCGGTATTGATCTCGAAAAATCGCTGGCCTGCGCCGTCTATTCCGCCGCCTGCGCCACCTTCATGCGGCCGGCCGCATCCAGCACCGATTTGACGATGTTGTGGTAGCCGGTGCAGCGGCAGATGTTGCCTTCGAGCTCGGTCCGCACGGTTTCCTCGTCGAGCTGGCCGCCAGATCCCTGAGAGTTATGGCGATTCACGATATCGATCGCCGACATGATCATGCCGGGGGTGCAATAGCCGCATTGCAGGCCGTGATTGTCGCGGAACGCCGCCTGCATCGGGTGCAGTTCGTCGCCCCTGGCGATGCCCTCGATGGTGGTGACGTTGGCGCCCGCCGCCTGGCCGGCCAGCACGGTGCAGGATTTCACGGCCTGCCCGTCGATATGCACCACGCAGGCGCCGCACTGGCTGGTGTCGCAGCCGACATGGGTCCCGGTCAGGTTCAGGTTTTCGCGCAGCAGATGGACCAGCAGCGTCCGGTCCTCGACGTCGACTGAGACGGCCTTGCCGTTCACGGTCAGCTTCACTGTAGACACGTGTCGTACCTCCCCGGGTGTTTTGTAATTATTCCAATTAGAAACACCGGCGGCGGAACTTGCAACTAGGATTTTGGTCGCCCTTGCCATCGTGATGTCATCGATGCGTGTCGCGACGACTCGCGATGCATTCTTTCCGTCACTCGACCTCGAGGCGGCGGGTCGGCTCACATGGAGCGAAGCGAAACACCAAAGGGGTCGCGTGACAGCCCCCCGCTCGGGCGGTGGACGCTTAAGAGATCACCCCACCCCGTCTCACATTCCGCTGCGCTCCAGTTGAGCCGACCCGCCCCTCAAGGGGCGGGTGAGAAACGCCCCATTGCCGGTTTTCCCCGTATTTACGTACCCTTATCCATTCTGCCTTAGGTTTGCGCACTGCATCGGGGTGGGGGCTCCGATATCCGATTTTCAGAACGAAAACGGGGGGAAACATGCGATTCCAGAAGCTTGGCGGCGAGTCCTTCAGGCTCCCGGCGTTCCGGCTGCCGACCTTGCGGTTGCGCTCCAAAATCATGCTTGGCTTCACGGTGGTGCTGGCGATTTCGGCCGCCAGCATGGGGTTTGCCTATCTCGGCTTCGAGCGGGTGTCGGGCGTCGTCGACGCCTACCGCAAGAGCGTGCAGGAGGCCGATCTGGCGCGCGAGATCGACCGCGAATTGATCTCCTACCGTGCGCTGGCGCGTTATTTCGTGGTCACCGGCAAGGAAGCGGACGGCAAGGCCGCGCTGGAGGCCGAGGGCCGTCTGAAGGACGCCATCGTCGCCTTGATGAAGGGCACCACCGACCGCGCCCGGCTCGAGCAGGTCGCCAAGCTCGAGCGCGAGTTCCGCACCTTCACCAAGATCTTCGCCGACATGCTCAAGACCAAGGAGGACAGCGCCCGCATCGCGCAGAACCAGCTGGCGCGCACCGGCAATTCGCTGCGCTACAAGGTCGACGACCTGCCCAGCAACGCCGAAGACGACGAGATGCCGCTGATCACCCTCGGCGCCAAGAAGGTCACCGAGCAGTTCCAGGCGGTCACCGCGCTCGCCAACACGTTCGTGGTCAATTCCGACCAGGCCGTCGCCACCAGCGCGCTGGCGCGCCTGAAATTCGTCGAAAACGCCCTGAAGGCGATCGCGACGAAAAATGCCAAGGTACTGGACGGCATCAAGGAAATCGACGGCCTGCTGGAGGAGTACCGCCGCTCGCTCGCCGTACTGGTCGGCAATGCCAAGGAGATCGAGGGCCTGACCCAGGAGATGACGGAGACGGCGGCCGAGATCAACAAGGCTTCAGCGGCGATGAAGTCGGATCTGCTCGCCGATCAGAACCGGCTCGACGCCGAATCGGATTCCTCGATCGAACAGACCGAGCGGTTGATCGTGATGCTGGCGGCGGGCGGCCTGCTGCTCGGCTGCGTCTGGGCCTTCCTGCTCGGCATCGGCATTTCCCGCCCGATGACCCGGATGTGCGGCGCGATGCGCGAACTCGCCGCCGGCAATTTCGACGTGGTGCTGCCGGGCCTCGGCCGCCGCGATGAACTCGGCGAGATGGCGGGCGCGGTGGAGGAGTTCAAGGTGCAGGCTGTGGCGCGCGCCGAGCGCGACGCCGCCACCCAGGAGGCGCAGAGCAAGGCCGCGAGCGCGGCGCGCCGCGCCGAACTGATACGGTTCGCCGATGAATTCGAGTCCGCCGTCGGTTCCATCGTCGCCAACGTGTCCTCCTCGGCCGTGCAGCTCGAAGCCGCCGCCGGCACGCTGACCCGGACGGCGGAGACGACGCAAAGCCTGTCGAACCAGGTCGCCGGCGCCTCGGAAGAAGCCTCCACCAACATGCAGTCGGTGGCCTCGGCTACCGAGGAACTGTCGGCCTCGGTCGACGAGATCGGCCGTCGTGTTCAGGAATCGAGCCAGATCGCCGAAGCCGCTGTACGGCAGGCCGAGCAGACCGACGGCCGGATCGGCAAGCTCTCGCGCGCCGCGCAGGAGATCGGCGACGTCGTCAAGCTGATCACGGCGATCGCCGAGCAGACCAATCTCCTGGCGCTCAACGCCACCATCGAGGCGGCGCGCGCCGGCGACGCCGGCCGCGGCTTTGCGGTCGTGGCGTCGGAGGTGAAATCGCTCGCCAGCCAGACCGCGAAGGCGACCGACGAGATTTCCAACCACATCGCGGGCATGCAGGGCGCGACGCAGGAGTCGGTCGCCGCGATCAAGGAGATCGGCGGCACCATCGGCAAGATCTCCGGCATCGCTTCCACCATCGCCAGCGCCGTGGCGCAGCAGAGCTCGGCCACGCAGGAGATCGCCCGCAGCGTGCAGAACGTCGCGCAAGGCACCCAGGAAGCCGCCAGCAACGTCATGCACGTCAACCGCGGCGCCACCGAGACCGGCACGGCGTCGGAGGAAGTGCTGAACTCGGCGCGCAGCCTCTCGAGCGAAAGCACGCGGCTGCGCCAGGAACTCGATCGCTTCATGGCAAACATCCGCGCGGCGTAAAAGGCCGACACCTGTCTCCGTCGCCCCTGCGAACGCAGGGGCCCATAAGCCGCGGCCGTGGTAATGGGCAGGCGGGCAGACGTATCCGCTTCTTCGATCAACATCGAACACAGATCGGCCGAATATGAGCTCCCGCGCGATTCCCGACATCACGCGGTATGGATCCCTGCGTTCGCAGGGTCACTCCCGATGGGAACCCCGCCGACATCCCGGCGTTATACCCGCCTCAGACATCATGTTTGCCGCAATTAGGCATGAAAACCCTGGGCTGGGGCGTTCCGGGACGATTTCCGTTGGTTCAAGCGATGGGTGCGACAGTCATACGGCAGGAGTCGACAGCGGATGAGCCTGCGCCCACGGCGCGCCGGCACGGCGACCGGGTCATCGAGACCGACATTCCGGCGCGGCTCGACAGCCTGCGCTGGGGCGGCTTTCACACCCGCGTCGTCGCCGCGCTCGGCATCACCTGGATTCTCGACGGGCTGGAAGTCACGCTGGCCGGCGCGCTGTCGGGCGCGCTGAAGGAAAGCCCGACGCTGAAGTTCTCGAATTTCGACGTCGGCCTCGCCAACAGCGCCTATCTGGCCGGCGCCGTGATCGGCGCGCTCGGCTTCGGCTGGCTCACCGACCGCATCGGGCGCAAGAAACTGTTCTTCATCACGCTCGCATTGTATCTCAGCGCAACCGCGGCGACGGCGCTGTCGTGGAGCGTGGCGAGCTACGCGCTGTTTCGTTTCCTCACCGGCGCGGGAATCGGCGGCGAATACACGGCCATCAACTCGACGATCCAGGAATTGGTGCCGGCGCGCTACCGCGGCTGGACCGATCTCGTGATCAACGGCAGTTTCTGGATCGGCGCCGCGATCGGCGCGGTCGCCGCCATCGTGCTGCTCGAACCGGGGTTTCTGGCGCCCGACCATGGCTGGCGGCTGGCCTATTTCATCGGCGCGGCGATGGGCCTGGTCGTGCTGTTGATGCGGCTGTGGATTCCGGAAAGCCCGCGCTGGCTGATGATCCACGGCCGCCCCGAGCAGGCGCAAGCGATTGTCGACGACATCGAGCGGGCGTCGACGCGCCATCCGGATCACGCGCCCGGCGAGGTGTTTGCGAAGATCCGCATCCGGATGCGCAGCCACACGCCACTCCGCGAAGTCGCGCAGACGCTGCTGACTACGCATCGGCAACGTTCCGTGGTGGGACTGGTGCTGATGGTCGCCCAGGCGTTCTTCTACAACGCGATCTTCTTCACCTTCGCGCTGGTGCTGACCGATTTCTTCGGCATTCCGTCGAACCATGTCGGCTGGTACATCCTGCCGTTCGCGGCCGGCAATTTTCTCGGCCCACTGCTGCTCGGCCGGCTGTTCGATACGCTCGGGCGGCGCATGATGATCATGGTCACCTATGGCGTGTCGGGCGTCCTGCTGGCGCTGTCGGGTTATCTGTTCTCGATCGGGGTGCTGACGGCGCAGACCCAGACGATCTGCTGGATGGTGATCTTCTTCTTTGCCTCGCCGGCGGCGAGCGCGGCCTACCTCACCGTCAGCGAGACGTTTCCGCTGGAGGTGCGGGCGCTTGCCATCGCGCTGTTCTACGCGATCGGAACCGGGATCGGCGGCGTGGCGGGACCGGCGCTGTTCGGCGCGCTGGTCGATACCGGATCGCGCGACAGCGTGTTCGCCGGCTACCTGTTCGGGTCGGCCTTGATGGTCGTGGCCGCCGCCGTCGCATGGCGATACGCCGTCGCGGCCGAGCGAAAATCGCTCGAATCCGTCGCACGGCCGCTGGCATTTGTGGAGTAGGATGAGATGAACGAGGATCTGCTCGATATGCCGCGAAAGGAAAGCGTCGTGGAAGACATCGCGCCCGAAGGCGACGCGCCGCCGGAAACCGTTCCGGTGCCGGCGTCGCTGATTCCGCATCTGAGCGAGACGGCGGTTCTGCTCGATATCGACGGCACGCTGCTCGACCTGATGCCGACGCCGCGCGAGGTCTGGGTGCCGCCCGGCTTGTCGGACACCCTCAATCGCCTGATGGAGAAGACCAACGGCGCGCTGGCGCTGGTCTCGGGCCGCTCGCTCAACGATATCGATCTGATCTTCGCGCCCGATCAGTTTCCGGCGGTCGGCGGCCATGGCGCCGAGATGCGGATCGGGCCGGACAGCGGGGCGGTGGCCGCGCATGCACCGCCGATGGACAAGGAATTGAAGCTGCGGCTGGCGGCGATCGCCAAGCTCAGCCCCGGAATCCTGCTCGAAGACAAGGGCTACTCGCTGGCGCTGCATTACCGGCTGGCGCCGCAGGCCGAGAAGGCGATCTATGCGGCGGTGTCGCTGATCCGCGCCGATCTGCCCAGCGCGCCGATCGAGGTGCTGCCCGGCAAATGCGTGTGCGAGATCAAGCATTCCGGATTCACCAAGGCGAGCGGCGTGCGCGAATTGATGACGCACGCGCCGTTCAAGGGCCGCCGCCCGTTCTTCATCGGCGACGACGTCACTGACGAGACGGTGTTTGCGATCATGCCCGATCTCGCCGGGCTCTCGTTTTCGGTAGGCCGCCGCGCGCACGGCGTGGCCGGACATTTCGATGCGCCGAGCGACGTCAGGGAATTCCTGGCGCGCCTGCTTGATGACGAAAGAGGCGTATCGCCGCCATAATGATTCCCGGTGGGCCGGCTTTTCGCCGCAGTTTTTCGCGCTTGCCGCCGCGCTTCACGACGAATTTTATTTTTCGTGAGCGCGTGTGAATTCCTCCACGCGAGGGCCCGAATTTGGTTTCAATTCGTTGAAAGGGTGTTCAGGAACCATATAGATGAATGGTTGTTAACCGGCGCGTATCAAACGGAGGGGACTTTGAACCTCGTCGTCGTTTCCAACCGCGTTTCGCGCGGAAAACCCAACGAACCCATGACGGGAGGACTGGCGGCGGCATTGCTGCCGATCGTGGAAAAATCATGCGCGATCTGGGTGGGTTCCTCCGGCCGGGTCCGCGACGGGAACCTGAAGGAACCCTTCGCCGAAGTCGAAGAGCTCGGGTCCGGTGCGCTTGCGATGCTCGATCTGCCGGCCGCGCATTACGGCGGCTATTATGAAGGGTTCGCCAATTCCGCGCTGTGGCCGGCGCTGCATTCAAGGGCCGATCTGATCCGCGCCACGCAGGAAGATTACGTCAGCTACCGCGAAGTCAACGCGTTCATGGCCCGCGCCCTGCTGCGCTTTCGGAAAGCCGATTCCGCGTTCTGGATCCAGGACTATCATTTCCTAACGCTCGGTGCCGAACTGCGCGAACGCGGCGTGTCAGAGCCGATCGGCTTCTTCCTGCACACGCCGTGGCCGACGCGCGCGGTGATCTCGGGCGTGCCCAATCATCGCGAGCTGATCGAGGCGATGCTGGCCTATGACCTGATCGGTTTCCAGACCGAGGAAGATTGCGAGAACTTCCTGTCCTATGCGGCATCCGATCTCGGCCTTGCCGTGCATGACGGCGTTGTCACTTCGCGGCACGGCCGCACCCGCGCGTCGGTATTTCCGATCGGCATCGACCCCGGCGAGTTCGCCAGGCTCGCGGCCAAGGCTACCACGCATCCGGATGTCTCGCGGCTGCGCCGCAGCCTGAACGGCGAGAAGCTCGCGATCGGCGTCGACCGGCTCGATTATTCGAAAGGCCTGGTCAACCGGATCAAGGCGTTCGACCGGATGTGGGAGTTGCAGCCGCAGCTGGCGCGCACGGCGTCGCTGCTGCAGATCGCCACCCCCTCGCGCGGCGCGATCGAGGCCTATGGCAATCTGCAGAGCGAGGTCGCAAAACTCGTCAGCGAGGTCAACGGCCAGCGCGGCGAGGTCGACTGGACGCCGATCCGCTATCTCAACAAGGGCTTTGGCCAGGCGGTGCTCGCAGGCCTATACCGCACCGCGCAGGTCGGCGTGGTGACGCCGCTGCAGGACGGCATGAACCTCGTCGCCAAGGAATATGTCGCTGCGCAAAACCCGGTCGATCCCGGCGTGCTGGTGCTGTCGAAATTCGCCGGCGCCGCCAACGAGCTCGACACCGCGCTGATCGTCAACCCGCACGACATCGACGCCATGGCGCGCACCATCGCGATGGCGCTGTCGATGCCGCTCACCGAGCGCCGCCTGCGCTGGGAGGCGATGATGCAGAAGCTCCGGGGCCAGACCATCCATCAATGGTTCGCCGGCTTCACCGATGCCCTCAACGACTGCCGCCTCGACCGCGGCGAACTCGCCCCCGTCATGGCCGACACCGCCATCTGGCCGCTCCGCACCGCCAGCAACTGCAACGCGCGGTATCATTAGCTGCTTGTGCGGCATCTCTGGTCTCTCGTCATGGCCGGGCCTGTCCCGGCCATCCACGTCCGTCTTGCTTGATCGACCAAGAACGTGGATGCCCGGGACAAGCTCGGGCACGACGATCGGAGCTGCCAATTGACCGAGTCATGCCGCACCTCCTCCCTTACCTCTGCCGCGCATGCGAAAGGTCGTGCCAGCGCAGATGCGATCCCGGTGCGGGCTCAATCGATCCGGGAATGATCCGCGAGGACACCGGCGGTTTTCCCGGACCACTCTCAAAAACAATACGCCACCCCGTCGAGAATCGGACACCGCGCCTTGCCCGGCGCGCTCGGATTCTCCATCGGCACATGGCCGCCCTTGCCGTTGCCCGCGAACACCCCGGGCCCGATCACCACCGACGATTTGTTGCCGATGATCACGCTCGGGTGCGGCGAGGCCAGCCGCGAGGTGGTGCCGTCTGCCCACACGATCGCGTCGCCCTGAAAGATTCCGCGCCGCCCGTCGTCGCAGGAAACGTCGTTGCCCTGCCGCGTGCAGGCCTGCGCCAGCGCCGGCACCGCGGCGCCGACCGTCAGCGCCGCGACCAGAACCGAGGCCAGGGCGGCCAGCTGAAGTGTCCGAATGATCATGGATAAGCGTCCTCCTCCCGAAAAGGTCGCCGCTTATCATGGTCGATCGTGGCCGGATTCCGGTTCAAGCCCCGCCACGGCGCCGGCCGCGAGCATCGAGCGATCAAAATAGCCAAGCAAATTCAATGAATTGGGGAAATTTCCGGCGCCGCCGCCGGGCCGGCTTGCAAAATCAGTCCCGCCCCGTCAAGAAAGCGCCTCCGGAGAGATGGCCGAGTGGCTTAAGGCGCACGCTTGGAAAGCGTGTGTGCGGGAAACCGTACCGTGGGTTCGAATCCCACTCTCTCCGCCAGCAGGCGACGCCGCGAGGAAGCGGCGTCACGTCATTGCTTGGCGCCGTTACTGCGCGGCGACCTTGGTCTTGCCGGCCATTTCCCGGTCCATCACGCTGCGGCAGCCGGTCGAGAGGTTGGCGCGCTGCTTGATCATGCAGGCGGTGATCCTGGCGACATTCGGGATTTCGGAGCCGCACAGGCGGAAAGCATCGCCGGTGCACTGCTGCTGGGCTTCCGAACTGAAGGCGAAGCTGGCGTTGGTGGCAGCTACGGAAAAGCAGGCGGCGGCGGTCAGCACCAGCGCGGTCTTGCGAACAGCCCGATCCAGAAAAGCGGTCATTGTCGTCCCCCGTTTCATGGCCGCCCCCATGGGCGGCTCCAATGCGCGGATCATGCGCGTCGGCGAGGAGGACTTCTGTGATGGCAGTCACTCGGCATTCACTGCGCCTCTATTACGGTGACAGTGCACAAAATTATGCGTACCGGCCGGGACCGCACGTGCCCCGGCCATTGATCTCGGCGCGGCCGCCGGAACCACCGTAAAACTACGCCTCCGACCTTTAACCGCGACTTAGGTCGCGACGGATGATCTTGCGCCTTGGGCTCGCCGCAGGATCCCCCCGATGCTCTCAGATAGATTGTTGATCGCCGCCATCGCCATGCTCGGCGTGCTGGCGCAGGGAACAGCCCCCGCAAGCGCCGCCGAATTCCTGCTGCGGCTCGGTTCGACCAATCCGCCGGGGTCGGCGGCCGACGCCGAGTTCGAGGCGGTGGCGCGGGCCATCGAGCGCGACTCCGGCGGACGCATCGAGGTCGCCTCGAAGCCGGCCGGCGGCTACGGCAAGGTGCCGGACATGTTCGCCATGGTCGAACGCGGCGACATCGAGATGGCGGTGACGGTGCAGGGCTACACCCCCGGCCGCTTTCCGCAGTCGTCGGTGATGGAATTGCCGCTGATGTTCAAAAATTCCGTCGCCGGCACCAGGGCGATGATGGCGCTCTACAAGGAGGGCCTGCTCGACAAGGATTTCACCACCGTCAAGCTGCTCGGCCTCTACGTGCTGGAGCCGTATCCGATCTTCACCACCGGCAGGAAGATCGAGACGGTGCGGCAGTTTCGCGGCCTGCGGATTCGCGCGCCGAGCACCACGGTCGGCCTGGCGCTGTCGAAGCTCGGCGCCATTCCGCTCGGCATGCCGAGCCAGATGGTCGGCGAAACGCTGGCCGGCAACACCCTCGATGCGCTCGCCATCGGCTGGACCTCGCTGCTCAACACCAAGGGGATCGGCGGCAAGCCGCTGGCCGACCAGGTCAGCGTGGCGGTCGACGCCAAGTTCGCCGCGCCCGCCCTGATGCTGGTGATGAACCGCGCCAAATGGGACGCGCTGCCGCCGGACCTGCAGGCGGTGGTCGCCAAGCACGCGCCGGCCCTGAGCGACGGCGGCGCCGCGGCGCGCGAGACCGCCGACCTCGCCGCGAAGAAGACAGTGCTGTCCGACGGACGGATCGCCGTCGTCAGTCTGAGCGAGGCGCAAATCGCCGAACTGAACCGCGTCGTGACGCCGGCGATCGACGACTGGAAGGCCGGCATGGCCAAGCGCGGCCTTGACGGCGAGAAGCTGTATACGCGGGCGCGTGAGTTGATCGCGCAGTATCAGGCGGAAGCGAGATAGGCGGCAGCGCCACGGGACGCCGGTTCGGGCGGCTTGGACGGATCGCGTTTTTACCGCGTCACCGTGTTGTCGGACGGCGATGAGAACGGTGTCAGTTTTTCTAAAGAGATCGAACGTGTGGCGTCAGTAAGTTCACCGTTTCGATCAGTCCCCCGGCTTCCATGAGCAGTAAGAGTTCCTCCGGCGTTAACTCGGGCCTTTTGAAGTTCGCGCATGCGCCGAATGGCTGCAACAGCCCGGGCTTCATCGAGGGCGATGGTATCTGCGATAAACGCGTCGGCGGACTTCGCCTCCATGTTGAGGTCGGAGAGAACGTCGGCGGGAAAGTCCTTCAGATTCTCCGTCACAAGCATGACGGCCTGTGTTTTGACGGCAGCCGCCACGACGTGGCGATCGTCCGGATCGGGGATGTGAGCGGCGGCCGGCAGGAAATTTTCAAAGTCCGCAACCATCGCGTCTTCGAATGCCGCTTCCATGCTGGCGCGTGCCCGCCTGGCGCGCGCCGCTGCATCGGCGACCCCCTTGCCGTCCAGGATTTCCGTGATGGCAGCTTCGGTTTCGTCGAGAACCCGGCTTGACCAGCGGAGGCGGAAAAACTCCGCCTCCGCCAATGAAAGCAGCAAATTTCTCTTAAGCGCGCTCGCAAGCGAGCACGCATCGACGAACGCCGTGAAGCGGTTGGCGAACAAGTCTACAGATGCTCCCCGTCCAACGCGGCAAGATCATCAAGCGCAGAACCTCGCTTCTGGTCGCGTGTCCGCTTGTAAGCAAACAAGTCCTCGGCCCGGATCCTGCGATGGCGTCCTACCGTCACATGAGGGATCTGACCCTTCTCCAGCAACGAGACCAGAAACGGACGCGAGACATTGAGGATGTCGGCAGCCTGCTGCGTGGTCAGCATCTGGTGCACCGGCACGAGGGTCACGGCATCGCCGCGGCCGATATACCGCAGCAACTCCATCAACAGGCCCGACAGGGCAGGAGACAGCGTGATCTCGGCAGGCTTTTGCGCCTCGTCCAGCACGCGCAGCTTGGTGTCACCGGTCGCATGCGACGCGAGTATCTGTCGAAGCTGGTTGGCCGCCGCCTTCTCGCTCGCGGAAGGCAAGCGGGTTCCGCCGAGTTCGTCCGCGTAGGCCGGCATGGTCATTGGTCTTCTCCTCTCCACGCATATATACGTCACAACGAAATAAACGCAACAAACGAAATAATCGAAGCGTTGGGAGGTGCGAAAGTTCCCGGCTTGCTGAGTTAAATATCGGGATTGAAACGAAAAATTAGGGATAAAGCGATCCTCGCGATTTCGATCGCTGCGGGCGGCGTGTTTGAAGAATGTCGAGGAGCCGATCCCTTGGCGGCAGCCGACGAATGCCCAGCACCGGCGGCATAACAAGCCGGCCCAACCCGCATGACGCACAATTGGTTTCACGGGCGGGGCGCGCTGGGAAAGCGAGGGGGCGTGAAACCGTTCCGTGGGTACGAATCTCACTTGCTCCGCCGGCGCCGAAAGACGCCGTGCGAAGACGGCATTTCGCGATTACTGCGCGGCGACCTTGGTCTTGCCGGCCATTTCCCGGTCCATCACGCTGCGGCAGCCGGCCGAGAGGCTGGCGCGCTGCTTGATCATGCACGCGGTGATCCTGGCGACGTTCGGAATTTCAGAGCCGCACAGCCGGAAAGCATCGCCCGTGCACTGCTGCTGCGCTTCCGAGCTGAAGGCAAAGCCGGCGTTCGGGGCAACAGCGGAAAAGCAGGCGGCGGTCAGCACCAGCGCGGTCTTGCGGGCAATGCGGTTCAGGAAAGCGGTCATTTGAAATTCCCCGATAACGCCGCCCGATGGGCGGCTCCAATGCGGGGATCATGCTGTGCTTTACGGAGGACGGCTGTGACGTTGGTCACTTAGTCCGGAAGCTTATGGGCGCGCTTGGAAAGCGTGCGTGCGAAAAGCCGGGCATAAACTCGAATTAACTCTGCCGCCAGTCAGCAAAGTGACTTCGTGTTTTGATCTTACGAGAGTCCGAGACTGCAGTTGTCTCGGAGGTAGGGGATCATCGACAGCACGAAGAAGCGGTGATGTTCAATTTGGTTGCCGCCTGAACAGCCAGTTCAAAGTCCACGGCTAACAGGCAGCCCCGACGTTTCAGATTTGTGTCGCTCTGGAATAGGGGCGGCAGATACCTCATTTCGCGGGTACGTACTTCAATGCGAAATCGTGCATTCGGTTTGACTTGAGATGGTCAGCAAGGTCGGCAACGATCGAAGTTGCCCGAGCCGGGTCAACCTGATGTGCTTCCTCGATCTTGTCGAGGACGCGAGTAATCGTCTTCGAAGGCAATCGAGAGCCTAGGCGAACTCCGAGCACGGATGGGAATATCGACTTCATGCTTTCCCGCACTGCTTCGTCAGTAGGATTATACGCGATATAGTTGAGCAAGAACTCGGGCCTCATGACGAACTTCTTTTCCTTGCGCGACCGAAAGCAATACGCAAAGGCCATGTTAGAAACACTGTCCTGAGTGAGGTACCAAGTGCGATATCCGTAGGGGTTGCCTGAGAACTTCTCCTTCTTGCGTTCGCCTTCGATCCTTAAAATCATGTTGGCGTCATTCTCAGCGAGCACTTCTCGCTTCGTTGGGGCGCGCAGTTCCTGAATGCGGCCGGCGAGCGCAGCAGCCTCTGCCACTTCGATGAGGTCCGCTCCACTTTCTTTTTCTTCGAAGTCCAACCCGTACCTGTTGCAAAGAGTGCCTTTCAGCTCTCGCATAGTCGACTCCGATAACGAGGCTGTAAGCCTGCCCGGCGTCAGGAAGTTGTTGATGTAGTGCGTCCAAGTTGCAGGACGCCCCGGTGTTTCTTTGTCTAATTTGGCGTAGTAGTAAGCCCGAATCAGAATTTTGGATGACTGAGATGCGAGCGCAAAATCCACGTACGCGTCCAATTCAAGATAGTGATTGGTGTATTCCAGATGCGTTCCGTAGATGTGGCTATGCACCTCTTCAAGCATTTGCTCTGTAAGCACTAGGCGCGAGCCTGCCTGTTTGATGATCTTCAGCGCGTTCACAGTCATCTGGTCTTCAGGGGCAAGATAGAATTCAGAAATTGCGCGGACCAGAAGGTCCGATCCCACGTAAAGGGTAAGGTGCTTGGACATGGTATTGAAATAGTTGATCACCTCGGGAGTATTTTTGATGGTGAATAGAAGTATGTATGTCCGAGCTAGGCGAGCGCAGAAAGCTCGCTCTTCTTTTGTACTCTGGTAGAAAATGCCACGCAAAGCCTGTTTGACCGCCAGTAGTAACCCCGAATTATCGTTTAGCTTGAAGCCAAACTTCGTCATCTGCTCCTCGGCTACCTCGTAGATGTGTCGGTCCGCAAGGTTGCTTTCTTGGTTCTCTGTGTGACCCAGAAAGTGACGCGATGCCTCAAAGCCTTGCGTTTCGAAAACGATTTCAAGAACGCGGTGAATTACATCTGTTAGCCGTTCCACCACCTCGGTCGTAGGAACGACCTCGCAAGCGGACGAAATCCGCTGCTGAATTCCAGCGCTTACAATCACTTTGAGTGATTCATCCTCTCTGGTATGTGCAGCGAGTGTCTGGCGGCTCTCGTAGGGCAGGCAATACTTTCCTGCCTTTTGATAGACGTTTACGAGCCGAGCTCCGTCTTGTTTGGACGAAAGTTCTTTGAGGCGCGTCTCAAGTGCCCCTCTGAAGAACTGTTTGGCTGTTGGAATAACCGCCTCGACCTTATCGATGATCTCAGTTGCGCTCATGAGTTTGTTTGTATTGGGGTCGGTCTCCTCCAAGGCCCAAAGAATTAGGGCGTCTGTGACGCTTTCTAACGTGTGGGTGGTGCCGATCCGCCGCTCGACCTCTTGGCTCAGAAACGCGGACACTATCCGGGCGTTTGGCAAAACTGGTGTGCTTGGATAGGAGGGCGCGAGCGCCTTTTCCAAAAACATAATTGCGGGTTGCAAATGCTGGAAAAACGCGGCCCTTACGTCCGGGCTGTGATTGCACCGTTGCTCGAAAAACTGCTCGTCATAGATCCTGATGTTGACGCCGGTTTCGTCGGTAAGGTCGGTCTGCAGCTTATCAATGTGCTTGACGAGTCGAGAGGTTGCATAAAGTAAAGTCTTCGGATCGCGCTCCGCTTTCCTAAGAGCCTTGATCGTGCGGCGGATTTTGCCTTCGGTATCAACTTCCTTTGAAGCCTGAAAGAAGACCGACGCGCGCTTCTCGTCTTCTTGGATATCGGGCTCTATGAAGCCATCGGCCCCGCCATCCTTGTTGCCCCCAAGTGGCTTGAACGTGTTACCTAGAACAGACCCAAAGACAGTCTGCGCGTATTTCTCGAACGCGTGGGTGTCGCATTTGTCGAGAGCTATGGGGATGCTGGACGGTGGAACTTCTGCCATCTGCTGTGCCGACGAATCGTGCCTAAGGTAGAGCAACCGATCGTTGTATACCTATCACATGCATTCAGTTGGCGGCAGGAGTTGTGCTCATTTCCTGATAATCTTTCGACAGGATGCCGCCTGGCAGTAACTCCCGCGAGGTTGCAAGGAAGGTTGGGTAGCCGCCTAAAAGGCAAATCCACTCTTGCGATTAAGTAAAAATGTCCGGACGACGCATCCCTCCGCCGTCCAAAAGTCAAGATTTATCAAGGCTAACTCTGGCGGGGTATGATGGCCGCTTATCCGTAGAATTGGGCGGTCTATCCACGAAAGCGCCGCGGGAGGCCGTCGCACAAATCTCTAGCATCGACCCCACAGAAAGCCCGCCCAACCCGCATCACACCCCGTCGGCTTGCCGAACGACCTCCCAAACCATCTCCCCGCCACCGACCCATCCCCATCGACCCACGGCACCGCCGGCAATGTCGGCAGATACGACGCATACGGCATCACCTTCGCCAGCGTCACCCGGTATGGAAACCGCGCGAGGAAACTCTCGTGCATGCCGCCGTCGAGCCCGATGTAGATCGGGGCCGCCGGCACGTTCGCTTCCACCAGTCGCGCGATGGCGCGTTCGTCGGCGCGACGTTTTTCCAGCGCCTTCAGCGCGACGTCCGGATGGACGATCGTGGGCGGGCACGGTTCGGTCGCGTTGAACGCCGGCGGCTGCGGCGCGTTCGGCGACGGTTGCGCGTCGAACAGATAGCTGCGGTTGCACACGTCCACTTTCGGTTCGCGCCCCGTCGTCTCGAAATGATCGTTGCCGACCTTGAGCATTTTCCAGAACGGCAGATTGGGATTGTTGCGATGCCGCGCCAGGTTTTGCGGCGTCAGGCGGAACGGATAGGCCTGCACCTGGAACGATGGCCGGCCCGCGAGCGCGTCGCGCGCCAGCGCGTAGATTTCGCCGATCTGTTCGTCGGTCATGGCGTAGCAGCCGACCGACAGGCAGTCGCCATGGATCATCAGAAAACTGCCGTTGCGCTTGTGCGCCTTGTCGAAATTGTTGGGAAAGCCGACGTTGATCGCCAGATGGTAGTTGGAGTTGGGATTCATCTGCTCGGGCGTGATCGTATAAAATCCCTCCGGCGCCTGCCGGTCGCCCTCGTAGAATTTCGGCCCGAGATCGCCCGACCAGCGGCAGATCGGATAGGTCTTCAGGAGCTGGAAGCGGCCGCTGATATCCTGCTTCCAGACTTCGAGCTCGGACTCCTCCTTGAAGATCCGCAACAATATTGGCGAGGTTTTCGGCATCCTCTTCTGCGCCAGCAGCGCGAGCATCCCGGCCGGCAGTTCCTGCAACGCCTTCGCCGGCAGCGGCTTTGGGCTTTGGCCGAGGCAGGTGACCGGCGTCAGCGCGGCACAAGCCACCGCCAGCACGAGGGCACGGCGGATCGCGGCGCGGATCGCTGCCGATCCGGACGTTCCCGATCGCCCCGATACCTTCAATGCTGCGCCGGCTGCCTGCAGAACTGGATGCCTTCCTGTTGCCTTGCGTCTTGTAAAACAGGCGAATGTCCGCGTCGACGTGCTCCAGGCGGGAACGATATGGGGCTTTTCAGGAATAATTCACTCCTTGCGCGTGACGCGAGCATCAGGCGAAAGCGTCCGATGGGATGTTCCCCTGCGGCGGCGCAGCTGTTGCATATTTATCCCGATATCCCGATATTGTCGGCGGCGGCGAATAAAGGCCAATCGCGGGGGTTGTATCCTGCGAGCAGGCACCGGGGTTAACCCGCGATGAAAAAAACCGGGCAGCATCCTCGATGTCGATAAGGGCTTTGCTGATGATCGCGAGCGACAGCGCCCCGTCCGGACGAGATTTCCTAACATATGTTGACGCACAAGCGCGGTGCGCCGTGTCTCTGGCGGCATCAAAACCGGCTCGCCCGCTGTTGAATTGCCCGGCCTAGATCGAGGATAACGTGTTCAGTTGGTTCAAGTCGGACAAGCACCGAAAGAATATCCGGCAGGATCGGAAATATCTCGAAGCGCGGGCTCGGCGCCTGCTGGAAGGCTATCTGAACGCTGACGACCGGCAGAAGATACACTATTATGAAGTCGTGGCCGGGGCCGCGGCGGCTTGCCAGCCGGGGTTCGCCGACCCGACCGTCGAAGATGTCGCTCGGGCCGGGGAGAGCGCCGAGACCGCGCTCAAGGTCGTCAGGTCGCGCGAGAAGGCGACGGATGGCGATGCCACCGCCGGGCTCATCACCGATGCCTACGCGACCGTCGGCATCGCCTATCGGCGCGCGGCCGCCGTCTATGTGCTCGATGAAGAACTGCAGCAGCTCGGGACCGCGGCGGTGCACCTGGTGACGATCGCCAACTCCTATATTGCGGCTCAATCGGCAAAAGAACTGCCTTGAGCCGGCGGGCGCGCACGGACGGCGGGATATCCGCGCATTGATCGAGCGTCAGGCGGGCTGCTCTTGCTGGCGCCGATGAACCATCCATCCGTCCCCAACGTTATACCGTACCGCCACGGCACAGGGTGCGCTCCGATGATCAATGATGGCCGCAAGATCTTCCTTGTCCTGACCCGGCTTGCCGTCATCGCCTGGAGTGCGGGCGCGTGTTTGCAGCCGGTGACGGCCGCCGAACCCGTCGTCCCGCTCGCGCCTGCCGGCGCTCCGGCATCGTCCTTCCCCGCGCCGGACCGGCCGGTGGCCTCGATCATCAGCCCGATCTGGGCGTCGGAGGATGAGCGCCGCTCGGTCGATGAGACCGGCCAGGTGTTCCGCTGGCTCGGCATCAAGGCCGGTATGCGCGTGGCCGATGTCGGCGCCGGCAGCGGCTATTACACGATGCAGCTGGCGCGCGCGGTCGGACCGAAGGGCGAGGTGGTCGCGCAGGATATCATGCCGGACTATCTGGCGGCGCTGCAGAAGCGGGTACGAAAGGCCCGGCTCGACAATGTCAAGGTCGGGCTCGGCGAAGCGCACGATCCGAGGCTGCCGTCCGCCGCCTTCGACGCCGCCGTGCTGATCCACATGTATCACGAGATCGCGCAGCCCTACGCGCTGCTGTTCAATCTCGCCACGGCGATGAAGCCCGAGGGGCTGCTCGGCGTCGTCGATCTCGACCGTCCGACCAGTGAGCACGGCACGCCGCCAAGCCTGCTGCGTTGCGAGTTTGCGGCGGTCGGCTATCGCGAAGCCGGCTTCCACCAGCTGCGTGGGCAGGTCGGCTATCTCGCGATCTTCAAGCCGCCACTGCAGCCGCCTTCTCCCGCCGACATCAAGCCCTGCCGGGCAACGCCTTGAAGCGCGCTGGCTTCGACGTTGATGCCGCCGCTTCTAAAACCCCACGAACACCGTCGCTTCCTCGACCGACTTCCGCTCCGACACCACCGCGTTGGCCGGAAACGTCTCGTCGGGCCAGCCGAGCGCGATGCTCTTCATGATGACCTGGTCGTCGGCGATGCCGGCGTGTTCGCGCACCACGGGTGATTGCATGATGCCCTGGCTGTTGATCACGGCCCCCAACCCGCGCGACCAGGCGGCATTGACCAGCGCGGTCGCCACCGCGCCGCAATCGAACGGCGTGTCGTCGCTGCCGTCGAGCACGCGGTCATAGGTGATGATGATGCAGACCGGCGCGTCGAACTGGCGGAAGCCGCGCAGCACCCAGTCCTGCCGCTTCTCCTTGTTGTCGCGCTCGATGCCCATCGCCGCGAACAATTGCTTGGCGACGCCGATCTGCCGCTCGCGGTGTTTTCCCGCGAACGGCTGCCCGATGCGGAATTCGCGCGAATGCGGAATGCCCGCCAGGTTGCGTTCGGTATTGCCGGCACGGATCCTGTCCAGCGGCTCGCCGGTGATGACGTAGAAATTCCACGGCTGGGTGTTCATCGACGACGGCGCGCGCATCGCGAGGTTGATGATCTCCGCGATCAGCTCCTTCGGCACCGGATCGGGCTTGTAGCCGCGGATGCTGCGGCGGCCGAGAATGACGTCGTCGAACTGCATGGACACGAATTTCCCCGATACGATCTGAAGCAGCTGGATTGTCGCGGTTTCCGCCCCCGCGCGCAAGCAGGCGCCCTGCGCGATCCGGCCAGCCCCGGGAGGCCGCAGCGACGGGATCGGCGCGGTCGTTTCAGCGGATCGTTCTCGCGGATTTTGCGATGCTGCATCAGTGCCGCTGATTTGCCCGACATGTCAAGGTTTTGGCCGCCGGCCGCGGCCGCCGCCGGCTACTTTGCATGGGGTTGTTTTCGATGTTTTGATTCCGGGCCGGAACGCGGCTACCCCACGGCCGCGCCCGCGACCGGCGCGGCGCGATCTGCGGCCTCAGGTCGCGCCGTGCACGCCGCCATCGCCCGGAACAGCTCCGCCGGCCGGATCGGCTTGGTCACGCAGTCGGTCATCCCGGTGGCCAGATATTGCTCGCGTTCGCTCGACGTCGTGTTCGCCGTCAGCGCAATGATCGGAATGTCGCGGCAGGCGCCGGGAAGGCTGCGGATGGCGCGGGTGGCGGATACGCCGTCCATGTCCGGCATCTGCACATCCATCAGCACGAGGTCGAAGGGCCTGCTCTGCACCATCGCGACCGCTTCGGCGCCGTTGCCGACCATGGTCGCTTCGTGCCCCTCCTTGCTCAGGAGGTTGCGGATCAGCTTGGAGATGATCGGCGTATCCTCCGCGACCAGCACGGCCAGCGGACGATCGGCCGCGATCGGCGGCGATTGTGTTTCCGGCACCACCGGCTGACCCTGGGCGCAGCGAACGGTGAACCAGAACCGGCTGCCGATCCCGCCGGGCGCCTCGTCGACGCCGATATCGCCGTCGAGCAGGTCGCACAACCCCTTGCAGATCGACAGACCGAGGCCGCTGCCGCCGTAGCGGCGCGAGGTCGATGAATCGATCTGGACGAACGGCTCGAACAGCCGCACCCTGGCATCGGCGGGAACGCCGACGCCGCTGTCGACCACGTCGAAGCGCAGTTCGATCGTTCCGTCGGCCATCACCCGGTGCGACGCCGTCACCTCGATCGCGCCGGTCGCGGTGAACTTGACGGCGTTGCCGACGAGGTTGCTCAGGATCTGCCGGATGCGATGCGGGTCGCCGTTCAGCCATGGCGGCAGATCGGCCGACGCCTGAGCGCTCAGGCGGACCCCCTTCGATTCGGCGGCGTGACGAAACAGCTCGATCGTCGAGCTCAACAGCCTCGCGGTGTCGAAATCGATCGCCTCGGTCTGCAGCCTCCCGGCCTCGATCTGGGAGAAGTCGAGCACGCCGTTGATCACCGCCAGCAGGTTCTCCGCCGAGTCCCGCGCCAGCGTCGCGAAGTTGCGCTGCTCCTCGACCGAGCGGCTGCGGGCGATCAGGTCGATCATGCCGATCATGCCGGCCAGCGGCGTGCGGATCTCGTGGCTCATCATCGCCAGGAATTCCGACTTGGCGCGGTTGGCGGCCTCGGCGGCGTCCTTTGCCAGCGCCAGCTGTTCGTTGAGCCGGTTGAGGCGGCGGGCCTCGTCCAGGCTGCTGCGCACCCTGAGCTGATCGAACGCGGAGGTGGCCAGGGCCGCCAGCACGATCGCGGAAACCCCGAGCGTGACGGCGATCACGATCGACGAATGCGAGAACGGGTCGTCGACGAAGTCGGGCTGCAGGTCGGGCAGGATCGCCATCGCCGCCATGCCGGTGAAGTGGACCGATATGACGCCGAGCGTGAAGGCGATCACGGCGCTGAACCGGTGGATTGGTCTGCGGCCGCGCGAGAGCAGGGCCACGGCCAGGATCGAGAACAGGATGCCGAGCGCGATCGATACCTCGATCAGGGTCCTGTTCCAGCCGATGTTGTTTGGAAAGGTCACGCCGGCCATGCCCTCGTAGTGCAATACGCCGATCCCGCCGCCGATGACGATGCCGCTGAGCACGATGCGCCACCAGGCGGATCGGGGCGGGGCCAGCGCAAGGCCGATGGTGCTGGCGACGATGCCCGCCAGAATGGAGAAGGCGGTCGCCGTCACCTCGAAGCCCATCGGAAGGCCGACATCATAGGCCAGAACCCCGAGGAAATGAGTTGCCCAGACGCCCGTCGAGCCGACGGCGACGGCGGCGCCCGCCAGCGACAGGCGCGCATAGAGGTTCGCGCGACGCTGGCAGGCGCGAGCCAGCAGGTCGACGCCGATCGTGGTCGACACGAGACACACCAGCGCCGCAAGCGCGACCAGCTTCAGATCGTGCTGCTGGGTAAGGCAGGTATAGACTGCGATCATGTGCTGTTTGCCGCGGTGTTCTTCGCTTCGCCTTGTCGGTCGCCGGTCGAATGAGCGCGGCTTGCCGGCGCGCGAGGACCCCGTGGCCAACCCGGAACGACCGGCAGCCGGCACGCCAACCCCAGCGTAAGCCGCGATCGCGAGCGTCGGGTTAACGTCGCGCCCCGTAGGAACACGGTCGCGGTCGGGATTTGCCTTGCCGCCGAAGCCATGCCGCCGGGCCTCGATGCCGCGGCACGCGGCGGGGGTTCCGGACCGGGATGCTTCGTTGCCGTCAATTGCGGAACGGTTGTGAAGCAGTTCACACCGCGCCAACGCACATGCCGTGCTAGGATAGGGGCATCGCAGCAATCCGGCACATGGCCCGTCGCGGCAATGTGCCTTGCACCCTGTGCGAGGTTGCACTGCCATGGCCAACATCTTCATCAGCCACTCCAGCCGCAACAACGATCGGGCCATCGAGGTTCAAGCCTGGTTGAAGGACAATGGTTGGGTTGACGTCTTTCTCGATCTGGACCCGGAACGCGGCATCGTCGCCGGGCAACGTTGGAAGGACGCGCTAAAGGAGGCGGCGCATCGCTGCGAGGTGGTGCTGGCGCTGGTCTCGCCGGAGTGGCTGGCGTCGAGCTGGTGCAAGTCGGAAATCGACGCCGCCCGCCTGATGGGCAAGAAGATCATCGTCGCCCTGATCGGCGTCGACAAAAGCCTGGTGCCGCCCGACCTCTCCGACGAACAATGGATCGACCTCGAACGCGACCCGGCCGCCTATGTGCGGCTCAAGGAGGGCCTGAGACGCGCCGGCCTCGATCCCTCGAGCTTCCCGCTCGAACCCGGCCGCCGGCCCTATCCCGGCTTCGCGTATCTGGAGGAGAAGGATGCCGCGCTGTTCTTCGGGCGGGACGCCCAGATCGTGCGCGGCCTCGACAAGCTGCGCAGTCTGGCGCGCACCGGTGTCGAGCGGATGCTGGTCATCCTGGGAGCGTCCGGCTCCGGCAAATCGTCGTTCCTGCGCGCCGGCCTGTGGCCGCGGCTGAAGCGGGACGACCGCAACTGGCTGCCGTTGCCCGTGATCCGGCCGGAGCGCGCAGCGATGTCGGGCAAGTTCGGCCTCGCGCAGGCCTTGCTGAAAACGATGACGGAGCCGCAATTCGCCGACCGGATTCGCGAGTTGGGCCTGCCGCGCAGCCGCGCCGACATCCAGGAGTTCATCGAGAAGAATGACGACGGGCTGTTGCGGATCTTCGCGGCGCTGCGCGACATCGCGCAGGTCCCCGGGCTCTCCGGCGAGACGGTTCCGCCACCCACCATCGTGCTCGCGATCGATCAGGGCGAAGAGCTGTTCAACGAGGAAGGCCGCGGCGAGGCCGCGAGCCTGATCGCGATTCTGACCCGAACGCTCAAGGCCGACCCGCTTCTGCTCGCGGTGGTGGCGATGCGCTCGGACGCGTTTCCGCAGCTCCAGTCCGACCCGAATCTGGCCGGACTCTCCAAGGAACCGTTCACCCTCGACATGATGCTGGAGGGTTCCTACCGCAACGTCATCGAAGAGCCGGCGCGGCTCGTCAGGCCGGATCCGCTCAGGATCGACCCGCAACTGATCGACGCCCTGCTGCAAGACGTTTCCGGCCAGGACGCCTTGCCGCTGCTCGCCTTCACGCTGGCGCATCTCTACGAATGCTACGCCGCCGACAACGAGCTGACCTTGTCCGGCTACGAGAAGCTCGGCCGCCTGAGCGGCGTGATCGGCACCACCGTCAAGGGCGCCTTCGCCGAAGGCGTCGCCGCGGGCCAGTTGCCGAAAGATCCGAAAGCCCAGCTCGCGCTGGCTCGCGCCGCGTTCATTCCGCATCTTGCCCAGGTCAATGCCGCGGGCCAGTTCGTCAGGCGGGTGGCGACCGGCGAGGAGATTCCAGCCGAGGCGAAGCCGCTGATCGACCGCTTCGCCGAGCGCCGCCTGCTGATCCGGGACCGTCGCAAGATCGCCGGGAAAGATTGCGAGGTGATCGAGGTCGCCCATGAGGCGCTGCTGCGTCAGCCGCCGTTCAGCGAGTGGCTGGCGGAAGACCGCGAGTTCCTGATCTGGCGCGAGCGGCTCAGCCAGGCCCGCGCGGCATTCGAAGCCAACGAACGCGGCCTGTTGACGGGTCGCGAACTGCAATTTGCCCGCGACTGGGTGCAGCGCCGCGCGGCAAAGGATATTGCGCGCGAAGATCAGAAATTCATCGACGACAGCATTGCCGCGGACAACAAGCGTCGCGCCGACGAAGCCGAGCGCGAGCGGGTACGCGAAGCCACCGAGCAGGAGGCGCGTCAGGCGCGAAAGCTGCGTCGCGCCGTGATCGCCGCCAGTGTTTTCGCGGTCATGACGGCCGCCGGCGGGCTTTACGCATTATGGGAGAAGGGCAACGCCGAGGCGGCAAAGGAAGAAGCCCGCCTCACGCAATTGAAGTATCTTGCCGGCCTGTCGAATCAGGAAACCGAGCAGGGCGACGCGGGCACCGGTTTGCTTCTCGCTCTGGAAGCGTTGCCCGACAAGAACAGCGACAATAGCGAGGCCAGGAGCCGGCAATACCTGTCGGCGGCATCCGTCAGCCTCGAACGGGCGCGTCGGGCGCTGCTCGAACGGATTGTGCTCAAAGGCCACGATGGGCCGGTCAATGCCGTGGCAGTGCTGCCTGCGGGTGACCGTCTCGTCACCGGTTCGGAGGACGGCACGGCACGAATCTGGGATATCGAGACCGGCGCCGAACTGAAGAGGCTGTCTGCCGTCGACGACAAGCCGATCACGTCACTGGCGGTCATGGCGCCGTCGCACATCGTCGCCGGACACCAGGACGGCAAAGTGGTCGTTTGGGATGCCGACAAGACCGAAGAGCCGATCGTGTTCGAGACCCATGGAGGTCCGATTACGGCTTTGGGCGTCATGTCGGAGCCATTTCGCATCCTGAGTTTTTCCGGAGACCGCAGAGGACGCATCTTGAACGTTCTCACGCGCTCCGAGCGGACGTTCGACATGCGCCGAGATACGGTGAATGCGGTGGCTGTCACCATGGACGGGGGGCGCTTCGTTACCGGCTCCACCGACAGGATCGCGCGGGTTTGGGATGCCGATACACTGAAGGTGCGGACCGAACTCCCCGGCCATGACGGCTCGATCATGGCCGTGGCGATATCCCGCGACGGCAATCGTGTCGTTACGGGCTCGCAAGACAGAACACTCCGGATATGGGACGCTGACACCGGACAGAACAAGGAGCTCAAGGGGCATCTGGACGCAGTTACCGACGTAACGATGGCGCCTGATGGCAGCCGGATCATCTCCGCCTCGAATGACAAGACGGTGCGCATCTGGGACGCCGAAACCGGCTTGCCGCTGGGACAGATCGGCGGGCATCAAATGCCCATCACCGCCGTGGCGGTCACGCCCGACGGCAATCGCGTCGTGACCGGGTCGAAGGACTGGACCGCGCGCGTCTGGGACGCACGGCCACGAACCGAGCAGGCTTCATTCAAGGGGCACGATGGTATCGTGACTGCCGTAGCGGCCTCGCCGGACGGTGCGCGCGTCGCAACGGGTTCGAGCGACCAGACCGCGCGCATCTGGGACGTGAAAACCGGTCTGGAGATTGCGAGCCTGAGAGGACATCAGGACACGATCACAGCGGTCGCGTTCGCGTCGGCCGGCCGTATCGTGACCGCCGCCAACGACAAATCCGTACGTATCTGGGACGCCAAGAATGTGAGCGTCGCGCAACTCGATCATCCAGAGGCCGTTACGGCATTGGCGGTGACGCGAGATGATCGAATCATAACCGGCTCCCAAGACAAGATCGCCCGCGTCTGGAACGCCAGCACCGGCGAAAAGCTGATGCAAATCAGCGGTCACGGCGACGCGATTACAGCGGTTGCCGTGACGGACGACGGGCGTATCGTTACCGGCTCCGTCGATACGACAGCGCGGATATGGCGTCCGGGCACGCCATATGACGACGCGGTGCAGCTCAAGGGACATCAACTCGCTGTGACGGCTGTGGCAGTGCTCGACGCGGCTCACATCGTCACCGGCTCGCTGGATAAGACGGCGCGGGTATGGGAGGCGGAGACCGGCCGCGAAGTCGCTCAGCTCAAGGGCCATCAGGCAGCCGTCACGGCAGTGGCCGTGACACCCGACCGCGCGGCCATCGTGACGGGCTCGAGGGACGGTACCGTCAGGATCTGGGTTCGGAGCGGCAAGAATTATGAAGAGGTCGCCCAGATCAAGGCACACGAGCGCTTCGTGACGGCACTGGCCCTGGCCGGAACGGCTGACAAGTTGCGCATTGTCACCGGATCGAACGACAATTCCGCGCGGCTGTGGCAGTTTCTGCCGCTCGGCCAGCAATTGATCGATCAAGCCAAGGCGGCGGCGCTTCGCTGCCTGACGCCGGCCCAGCGCCAGCGCTACTATCTCCCGTCGGAACAGCCGCGATGGTGCGGCGACAAATATCCCTACGATCTGGCGTCGGTGTTGACCGAAGGTCGGCGGGTTCTGACCGACGGTCTGGAACCGGAAGCCACGGCCCTGTTCTCCGAAGCTCTCGCCCGCTACCCGGCGGCCGTTATCAACGCGGCTTGGGCAAAGGGGTACATAGAATACGGGCGCCGCAAGCTGAGGGTGGGGCAGGACCGCGAGGCCGATCCTCTGTTTGCGGAGGCGCTGAAACGCGACGCCACCGCCAGCGGACGCATCGCAGCGGAATGGGCCGACTTCTACATCTCGCGCGGCAGCGATTTGCTGCGCAAAGGCAAGGACGACGAAGCCACGACCAGTTTCGCCAAGGCGGTGGAGCGCGATCCTTCCGCGGTCCAGCGCATCGATGCCGCATGGGCCAATGCGCACTTCGATCGTGGCCAGAACTCCCTGCGCAGGAACCGGGAAGATATCGCCAAACGCGAATTCGCCGAAGCGCTGAAGCGCGACCCCGGGGTTGAAACGCGCATTCGCTTGGCGTGGACAACCGTCGATATCGGCCGCGGCTCTCAGTTGGTGCGTGAGGCGAAGAACGACGAAGCCGATGCCGTTTTCGCTCAGGCGCTGCGGTCCAATCCCTCGGCGGAAGCGCGCATCAAATCCGACTGGGCAAAAGCTTACATCCGATACGGTCAAGAGCTGCTGCGTCAAGCCAACGATGACGGCGCGAAGGCTGCATTTGCCCGCGCGCTGCGTCAGGATCCTTCCGCGAACATCGCTGCCGCATCGGCAGACGCATACATCGGCCGTGGCGTCAAGCTGCTGGCTCAGGAGGATGATGCCGGTGCCAGGACGGCCTTCGAGGAGGCGATGAGACACGACGCTTCCGTCGGTGGACGAGTCAATGATGCATGGACGGATGCCTACATCGCCCGTGGCGTGAAACAACTCGAACAAGGAAATGACGACGCGGCGAGGAGCATGTTCGTCGAAGCGATCAAACGCGATTCGTCTGCGACCAAGCGTGTCGACGAGGCTTGGGTGAACGACTACGTCAAGCGGGGCATTGCCTCGATCAACGCCGACAAAGACGGCGAAGCGATGACCTCGTTCGCCAAGGCGGCTCAACAAGATCCGTCGGCCCGCAAACGGATCGAAGCCCAGCTGGTCGACGCATACATCGATCGCGGCACGAATCTTCTCCGAGCCGACAGCTATGACGAAGCCGACGCGGCTTTCGACAAGGCGCTTGCCCGCAATTCTCTGGCCAAGAAGCGTATCACCGAAGTTCAGATCAGCACGCTATTGGAGCGTGGCGCCGAGCTCATGGCCGATGGCAAGGTTCTGCAGGCGGACACCGCCTTCGAGCGAGCGATGAACCGCGACCCGGCGGCGCGTCAGCGGGTCAGCAGCGCCAGGGGAATCGCATACAACGAACTCGCCTGGAAATACTTCGTGGATATGCAAGACAAGCCGCTCGACTGGTCTGCCAAGGCCGATGCCGCGCTGGCTCTTGCGATCAAGGCAGTCGATCTGGCCCCGGACAATCCATTGATCCTCGACACCCGCGGAGCGATCTATCGCTCGATGAACCGCATCGACGAAGCACTCGTCGATCTTGATAAGGCGATCAGCATAGGTATTGCGGCCCCGAGCACCTATTTCGAGCGCGGACGTTGCCACGAGCACAAGGGCAACACCGAGCTTGCCGTCGCGGACTATCAGAAGGCGGCAGATCTTCCGGCTTCAGATGAGTATTCGCGGTCGGCCCAGGCACAGGCCAAGGAACGGCTCGCGAAGCTCGGCGGCGGATACAAATCGCCAAATCCGACGGTCGGCAAGGCGACGACGCAATGAAGCTTCGAAACAATCGATCGTTCATGGCGCGGCGCGCTCACATCGCCGCCGCGCGGCCTTACTCCTCCTCCACGCCCGGCGCCTTCCGCAGCATGAAATGCCCGAACGCCGAGGCGATCGGCCTGGCCGGGTCGTCCTGCCAGGCTTGCGCCTCGAAGGCGACGACACGGCGGCCCTGTTTCACGATCGACACGCGGGCATGGCTGTCAAGCGCGCGGCCGGAGCGCAGGTAATTGATCGTCAGGCCGATCGGCTTGGGCGGCGCCGCGGCGCCCAGTTCGCGCGTCACGCCGACGATCGCGGTGGTCTCCAGGAACGCACCGGTCATGCCGCCATGGATGGCAGGCAGCATCGGGTTGCCGATGATCTTTGGCGAGAATGGCATCACCAGCGTGTCGTCGGCGCCGGGGCGTATGCCGAGGCAGCGCGCGAACGGGCTGTTGGCGAACAGGCCTGCCGGGTCTTCGGACGCTTCGAGCGCCGGGGGCGGACCGTCATGAACACGCGCGTCGGTCAGCATGTTGGTGCGGTTGGCGCCGATCATGAAGCAGGCGGTCGCGGTCGCGACCGGGTCTTCCTCGGACTCCTGATAGGCCGCCGAACGCACGAAGGCGATCGAGCGGGTGACGCGATAGCAGATCGAATGCGCCTTGATGTCGAGGCCGGGCGTCGCCGGCTTCTGGTAGTCGATGCGCAGATCGAGCGTCGCGATCGACCGTGTGCCGTCGAGCGCGAGCTGCACCGCCATGCCGCAGCTCTCGTCGAGCATCGCAGTGACGACGCCGCCATGCAGCACGCCGGTCGCGGTGTCGCCGACGAAGACGGGACGGTACGGCAGGCTGGACCAGGCCTCGCCGGGCGCGAAGCGGTCGAGCCGCAATCCGCTGATGAAACCATAGACGGAGCGGCGGGCCTCGATGGCCTTGGCGAGTTCATCAAACGGCAGCGGCGCATTCGGGGGCTGGATCATGCGGGCGATTCTAGAACATGATCCTGCGCCGCGCTATGCCGCGCCGCGCGCCGCCAGATCGTAGGCGTCAACGGTGACTTTCGCGCGCGCCGCGACTTGCGCCGCCGTCATGCCGGGCTGGTAGAGGCTGCTGCCGAGACCGAACGCGAGGATGCCGGCCTTCACATAGTCGGCAAAGTTCCTGTCGGAGACGCCACCCACGGCGGCGATGGCGAGGCCGGCGGGCAGCACCGCGCGGATCGCGGTGATCCCGGCCGCGCCGAGCACGCTGGCCGGAAAGAATTTCAGGCAGGAAGCGCCCGCCTTGGCGGCCAGCAGCGCCTCCGTCGGCGTGAATACGCCGGGCATCGTCACCATGCCATGGGCGCGGGCCCGCGCCATGACCTCGACGTCGACGTTCGGCGAGACCATGAGCCTGCCGCCGGCATCGTGCAACCGATCGACGGCTTCCGTCGTCAGCACGGTGCCGGCGCCGACCAGGATGCCGGCGGGCGCTCTCTTCGCCGCGATCTCGATGGAGCGGAACGGGTCCGGCGAGTTGAGCGGAATCTCGATCGCGGTCATGCCGTTCTCGACCAGCCCATCGACGATGGCGGCGGTTTCCTCGGGCCTGACCCCGCGCAGGATCGCGACCAGCGGGCGCTTCATCGGTGGAAAGGGGACGGCGCTCATTTTCACAGACTCCAGATCGACTGCGCGGCCATCGAAAGGCCGCGACGCACGGCATCCTCGGCGCCGATGCTGCGGACCGGAATGGCCACCGTCTCGAACGCGAGCTTGTAAAGCATATCGAGCCGGCCGGACGCGACCAGCATGATGTCGGGGTTCGACGGCGCGCGACCAAGCCCCGCCGCCAGCTCGATTCCAATCAGTGTGCCGGATATTTTCTCCCGGGCGGAGGCGGGCGCGCCGCCGTAGAGAAGCTGACCCGATCGCACCTGGAACAGCAGGTTGGCGGCGCGTGCCGGCGTCTCGAACGCGGCCATGACAGCCGATTTGAATGCGCCGATATCTTCCGCGTCCTGCGCACCGGCCACCGCATGCGAGAGGATGGTATGGCGCGACACCGCGTCGAACAATTCGCCCGTCATGAGCGTCGCAAAGCGTTCGATGGTCCTGCCGTTCACCTCGACCCACTTCGAATGCGTGCCGGGCATGCAGACGATCGCTTTCCCGGCCGCATCCGCACCCAGCGCGCCGAGCAACTGCGTCTCCTCGCCCCTCATCACGTCGGGCGCCCTGGTGTCGCGCTGCGCGATCCCCGGCAGGATGCGGATATCGCGGTCCTGCCCGGGAATGGGCACGGCGTGTTGCAGGACCGACGCGAGCGGCGCCGGCGTATCGACATAGCCGGCCTCGACCCAGCCCTGCCGGGCGCCGGCCATGCCGCAGATGATGACAGGCAGCTCTCGCGCAGCGCCCACGGCTTCCAGATGGGATTGCAGCACGGCCGCAAAGCCGGGCTTGGCCGCCGCCATCATGCCCTCATGGCTGCGCCGCTCCCCGAGCACATGGCCGTCGCGATCGACCAGCCAGAGCCGAAAGCTGCTGGTGCCCCAATCCACCGCGACATGGGCCGCCTGTTTCATTCCGATCCCGTCCAGTTGCGATGCCCGCCTCCGCTGCATTGTATCAGGCCGCCGCGGCTGGCAAGCGGTTTTGCTATCCGTTGGCGCTCGCTTTGCAATTGATTTGCGCCGACCTAATCAGCATGATCCTGCATCAGGCGGCGCCCGCTGTTACAGCACTGCGTCGCCAAAGAACACGCGACCGCAACAATGCGGCATGAAACAAAAATCTTGGAGGACGCCATCGTGATCAATCGTCTCCTGGCGGGCGCCCTGACGGGCCTTGGCCTGCTGGCCGCGGCGCTCGCGCCGCCAGTCCACGCGCAATCCACGCCAAAGACCATCACGCTGGTGGTGCCCTATGCGGCCGGCGGCGGTACGGACACGGTCGCACGCCTGATCGGCGAGCGGATGTCGCGCACGCTCGGCCAGGCCATCATCATCGAGAACGTGGTCGGCGGCGGCAGCACGCTGGCCAATGATCGCGTTGCGCGCTCGGCACCCGATGGCTCCACGGTCCTGATCAACCACGTCGGCCTGCTCGCCGCGCCCAGCCTGTTCACCAATCTGCGCTACGACACCCGGACCGCGTTCGAGCCGGTCGGCCTCGTCAACAACGCGCCGATGGTCCTGATCGGCCGCAAGTCGATCCCCGGTGAAAGTCCAAAGGATCACATCGCCTGGATCAAGACGCAGCGCGACAAGGCCAATTTCGCCCATGGCGGGCTCGGCACCAACAGCCATCTCTGCGCGGTGATGATGGGCAATGTGCTCGGCTTCAAGCCGACCGTGGTGGCCTATCGCGGCTCGGCGCCTGCGATCGCCGATCTGCTGGCGGGGCAGATCGATCTGCTGTGGGATCAGGTGACCAACGCCCTGCCGCAGATCCAGGCCGGCTCGCTGCACGGCATCGCCATCACCTCGCCGCAGCGCCTCGAGCAATTGAAGGACGTGCCGACCACCGCCGAACTCGGCATGCCCGAAGTGAGCTATTCGATGTGGCACGGGCTCTACGTCGCCAAGGGCACGTCGAAGGAGACCGTCGACGCATTGAACACGGCGCTTCGCGCCGCGCTGACCGAGCCGGAACTGCTGGAGAAGCTGAAGCAGCTCGGCACGCTGCCGTTCCCCGCCAATGAATTGACCCCGGAGGCGCATGCACGCCTGTTCGCCGCCGATCTGCCGCGCGTGGCGGCGCTGATCGAAAGCTCCGGGATCAAGGCCAGCGAGGCGAAGTAGGGCGGTTAGCACAGGAGACAGTCCCTCATGGTGAGGAGGCGCGTAGCGCCGTCCGAACCATGAGGCCACAGCCAGGCCTGCATCCTTCGAGACGCCCGCGTGCCGCGAGCTCCGCGGGATGAGGGTCAGCAGTACTAATCCAGCTTGACCTTCGCCTCCGTCACCACCTTGCGCCAGCGCTCGACTTCCGCGGAGACCATTTTTGCGAACTCGGCGCCGGTGACGTCAGGGACGTCGGAGCCGTTGCGCTCCCAGGCTTCCTTGATGGCGGGCGTCTGCATTGCGGTCTGCATTTCCTTGATCATGCGCTGCACGATCTCCGGCGGGGTGTTTTTCGGCGCGAACAGGCCGTACCAGGTCGAGACTTCGTAGCCCTCCAGGCCTGCTTCCTTGGCGGTCGGAAGATCAGGAAATGCCGGCACGCGGCTCGGCGCTGCGACCGCAAGCGCACGCAACTGTCCGGCCCTGACCGGCGCCGCCGACGAGCCGAGCCCGTCGAACACGATGGGCACGTGGCCGGCGATCAGGTCCTGCATCGCAGGGCCGGCGCCGCGATAGGGCACGTGCTGGATGTTGGTCCTGGTCAGGATCTTGAACAATTCACCGGCCAGATGATGCGTGGTGCCGGCGCCGGCAGAGCCATAGTTCAGCTTGCCCGGGTTGTCCTTGGCATAGGCGATGAACTCGGCGAGCGTCTTGGCCGCAACCTTGTCTGGATTGACGACGACGACCTGCGGCGGCCGCGCGATCAGCGCCACCGCGATGAAATCCTTCTCGATGCTGTAGTCCAGATTGGGATAGAGCGACGGCGCGATGGCGTGATGGGCCGCGCCGACGAAGAAAGTGTAGCCGTCGGCCGCGGCCTTTGCCGCGGCGGAAGCGCCGACCGTGCCGCCGGCGCCGGCGCGGTTTTCGATCAGCACGCGCTTGCCCAGCTGGGTATCGAGCTGCGCCGCCAGCGGACGGGCAAAAGCGTCGGTGCCGCCCCCGGCCGCGAACGGCACGACGAACGTGATCGGCTTTTCCGGCCAGGCATGGGATTGGGCCTGCGCCCGGGAGGGGGTCTGGCCCGCTACAACCAACATGGCTGCGATCATTGAAAACAGGGCGATCCGGACGACATTCTGTTTCACGGTTTTTCCTAAGCCTCTCGCAAGCGTCCGCCTGCGGCGGTGCAATTTGCATGTCTGGGTACGTCCCGGCGAGAAACTTCAACCGGGAGAGGTGGGCGACCGGCCGCAACGTATGCAAGATGCCCGACCTGATCTATCGAAAAAATGCGCCCGGCGGCGTCCATTGGTCGCGATACGTGGGGTTGGTGCGGTTCCCTGTTGCTGCCGTTCCCGCGGCACCGGATGGTCCGGCCTCTATCGGGCCTGTTCCAGCGCGGGTGCCCCAGGCCGCAGCAACAATGCGATCAGCACGACAGGCAATAGCGGCGCAATTCGGGCCACCGGAAACATCACGGGCGGGCTCACCATCGGCAACAGCCAGACCATGAACGCCACGGTCCAGCACCACAGCGGCAGCGGGGCGGGGCGGGACATCAGCCAGAATATCGCCGAGATCACCAGCAGCGTCACGTCATAGGGCCCGGAATGCGGCGCGGCGAGCACGGTGGCGGCGAGGAACACCGCGGTCTTTTCCCGCAATCCCAGCCGCGAGCGGAACGCCATGACGACGGTGGCGGCGGCGCCGAGCATGGCGAGCAACTGCAGCCACGAGGCGAGCCGTGCCGGCGCGCCGATCAGCACCGCGCAGGCATAGACGCTGTGGCCCCACATCCGGCCAAACGCGATCCACTTCTCATCCGGGCTGATGAAATTCTCGATGATCAGCGGGAACCAGCGCAGCCAGAGGTCCCATCCGAACATCAATCCGCTCGCGACCATCAGCGCGAGCGCCGAGGCGCCCGACGCCAGCAGGGCGCGCCATTGCCCGGCGGCGATCAAGGCAATCGGCACCAGGACGCAGAATTGCGGCTTGAACGTCAGCAGCCCCAGCACCAGTCCGCCGAGCCAGGGGCGCCGTTCCAGCAGGCCAAATCCGCCGACGATCAGCGCGGCCACCAGGAACACGGCCTGGCCGTTGATGGCGTTGATGGCCGATGCCGGGCAGGCCAGCACCGCCACGAGCAGGACAGGCGACGGCACGGCGGTGCTCGCCAGGAGCGCCCGCGCCAGCAGCGCGCCGGTCACCATCTGAAACGCGACATACGAACCCAGGAAGCCCAGCCCCGCGAACGGCAGCAGCATCACGAGAAAGCCCGGCGGATACGCCCACGGCCGGAATTCCAGCGGGGAGGACAGCAAGGGGGCAAACGACGTGTTGAGGAAATCCGTGAAGCGGTCGCCGTCGAAGATCAGCGACGCGTTGCCGTCGAGCACTGAACGGATCGCGCCGTAGAACACCATCCAGTCGGTGCCGAGCGTGTTGTAGTCGAGCCCGATCTTGCCTGGATAGGGAATCGTCGTGAGCAGGATCGCCCAGGCATACAGCGCGAGGAGGAGGCTCGGCACCAACACCGCGGCTGGCGGGCGGAGCGAGTCCCGCCGCAGGACATCATCGTCGCCGTGTGCCAAGTCCATGCGTTGTCCTGAAGTGCGGTGTGCTGATCCGCTGCGGTCGAATGCTGGTCGGCCTCGATCCTGCGACCGGCGAGACAACGACGCATGATCCGGCAAAGAACTTAACGAAGCGCTTCGGCATCCGCCCGGAGGTAAAAATTCCGACCGCACCCAAATGGACTCCGGTTGCAAAGGCAAATATTCTCATCCTGAGTGTGCAGGGGAATGTCCATGAAATGCCGTGCTGCGGCGATCGCCGTTCTGTTGGGTGTTGTTTTTGCCGGCTCGGATGGCGAGGCGCGGGGGCCGTACGGCTCGATCAATATCGGCAACTGGAAGGGCGGGGCCTACACCAACGATGGTGACGGGACGTTTTCGCATTGCGCGGCCGGTGCGAGTTACGCCAGCGGGGTCAATTTTCTCGTGATGATCGACCGCGATGGTGGCTGGGCCCTCGGCTTCGCGCACGAGCAATGGAAGCTCCGCATCGGCGAGGCTTTTCCGCTGAGCTTGACCTTCGACGGCCAGCAACCGTTCAACGTTCACGGCATTCCGATCTCCGACAAGCTGGTGCGCGTGCCGATGCCGATCAATTCGGCGCTGATCTCGCAGTTTCGGCGGGCGAAAGCCATGACTGCCTTCACGCAGGGGCAGCTGTTTCAGTTCAACCTCGATCAGAGCGGCCAGCTGTTGCCGGCGCTGGTGCATTGCGTTGCCAAGATCAAACAATCGGGCATGGGCGCCGCCGGCGATTTCTCGGCGGCGGCCGCCGCCAGGCCTGCCGCGACGGCGGCAGCGGCGCCGGACCCGGCCAAGCCCGAGAAGATGCTCGATCAGAAGGGCACCGGATTCGTCGTCAGCACCAGCGGGCATCTCGTTACCAACGCCCATGTCGTGCAGGGCTGCGTCGGCGACATCCAGGGCAACCCGACCGGCGAGGCGCCGGCCAAATTGCGGCTGGTATCGAGCGATGAGACCAACGATCTCGCCCTGCTGCAGGCAACCGGCACGTTCAAGGACATCGCCAGGATCCGCGACAAGCCGATCCAGTCCGGCGACAGCGTCGTGGCGATCGGCTTCCCCTTTCACGGACTGCTGACCTCCGATTTCACGGTGACGACGGGCATCGTGAGTTCGCTGAGCGGTTTGCTGAATGACACGCGTTTTCTGCAGATCAGCGCGGCGGTTCAGCCCGGCAACAGCGGCGGGCCGCTCTTGGCCTCGAATGGCGACGTGGTCGGCGTGGTGGCGGCGAAGCTCAACGCCATCAGGTTCGCGCGGGCCACCGGCAACATTCCGGAGAACATCAACTTCGCGATCAAGACCGGGGCGCTGCGCGATTTCCTCGACAACAGCGTGGTGCCCTATCAGATCTCCGACGCGAAGGAGGAGCTGAAGACCGCCGATATCGCGCGCAACGCGCGGGCGTACACGTTCCTGATCTCGTGCAAGGCAAAGGCGAAGGAAAAGGAGACCGCGAAAAACTAGGCCGTTGGTGGTCGCGCCCTACCGCGAGTTGCTGCCGCGGCTGTGAGCGGCCTGGCTGTTCCACGCGCTCCAGCTGACGCTGGCGAGGCTGCGCTGGTCGGTGGCGAGCGGCCGCCTGGTCTGCCGCTCATAGGCGGCGATGATGTGCTGCGACTGACGAATCTTCTGCTCGAGTTCGGCAATCACCTTCGGCGTCTTGCCGGTCCGGCTCGGCAGCGCGGCCTCGCCGACCATGAATCGCGTTGTCTCGACGTTCTTCAAGGTCTCGCGAAGCTTCTTGAGCTGGGCGCGGTGCCACGCAATGGCGCTGTCACTGTCTACCGGCATGCGAGCTCTCCTGATTCGTGGCCGAATCTAGCACGCATCCGCCAAGTTGGGCCAAGGGGTGGCGGCCATGCCTGTGGAACCAGCGGTATCGCCAAGTGCGCGGGATTGACCGTCCCGATTTAGGCCCATTTTCCGCCCCCGAAGCGACGGCGGCCGAGCCTTCTAGCAACACACTCCCGTGATGATCTGTGATCAGCGCGGGCCCCTCTTACCGACCTGGCGACAGAATGTTGGCCGGGCGCTTTTGGAGCGTGTGATGAGCGAAGCGGAATTTGATCGGATCGTCGACACCGTGCGAAAGGAAATCGCGCTGGTGCCGGGTTTGCATTCGTTGACGGGCCTGCGGGCTTCCGACTGGCGGCAGCGTGCCGTGGCCGACAAGTCGCGCCGCAACGATGCGGCTGCCAGGATCCGCCGGATCGGCGAGGGGCAGAAGCGTTATCGCTGAGCGCGCAACAGCCGCATGCGATAGAACGATCGACGCCCGAAGTCGCGACGCACGGTTAAGCCTGCATGAAGGCGGCCATTCGAGTTTGACGGACCGCCTGCACCGGCGATGAGGACTTTCAACCTAGCCTGAACCTCTCCGCGCCTTTGCGAGCCATGCGCGGTTTGACCTTGGCCGCCGTCGGATTTTCCGCCGGCGGCCCCTTGTTGTCACGCACTGCCTCTATTTGACGTCGTCGTAGGGCGACACGGCGGGGCTGCCGACGCGCATCCGCTTGATGCGGCGCACCGCCATCGGCACGCCGTCGGACTGGTACTGCAGTTCATAGGTCTTGCCGTTCTGGTCGGCGGCGGTGCAGGAAATGCTGGACAATTCCAGCGTGACGAAATTTCCCATCTGCCTGCACAGGCCGCTGGCCGGTTCGACGGCCGGCACCGGCAGGCCGTCCACTTTCGGCCGATCCTTGGATTTCAACAGCATCCGGTCGATCGGCAATTCGTACACATTGGGCGCCGGCCGCCGGCCGTTGTCGCCGGAAAACGTGATGATGCGGCTGTCGTCCCGCGGATCGTTGATCGCGATCGTGAAATGCGCTCGCCCTTCCTCGTTCTGGGAGAACGCCACCGCCCGGCACGGCAGATCCCGCCCGCCGATCCTGAACATCGTGCACTTGCCCGACATCATCGCGAAGATAATGGTGTCCGGTTCCGGTCGCGGAACCGTTTCCGAGGCCGGGGCCGGCAGGGCAATGAAGGTGAAGGCAAGCGCAAGCGCCCGCCGGAAAAATCTCGTGGTCATGATGCGGTTGATAGGACATGGCGCGCGATGTGACCAGACTCTGGCAAGGTCGGACCCGCGGAAAAACCCTCGTTTTGCAGCGCCGAACGGCCCGTCAGAAGTCGAGCGGCGCGTTATCGACCACTTCCTTCATGACGAAGAAGGTCCGGGTCTGGCGGACCCCCGGCAGCGCGATCAGCTGTTCGCCGTGGATGCGGTTGAAATCCTCCATGTCGCCGACCCTGATCTTGAGGAAATAATCGAAATCCCCGGCCACCAGGTGGCAGTCCAGCACGAATTTCAGCTTCGCCACCGCCGTTTCGAAGGTGGCGAAGCTTTCCGGCGTCGATCGGTCGAGCACGACCCCGACCATGACCAGCGCCCCCTTGCCGACCTTGCGCGGCGCCACCATCGCGCGGACCCCCGCAATGAAGCCATCGTCGAACAGCCGCTGGGTGCGGCGGTGGCAGGTCGCGGCACTGACGCCGGCCATGTCGGCAAGCTCGGCATTGCTGAGCCGGCCGCTATTCTGCAGCAATCGCAATATCTTGAGGTCGATGCGATCGAGCCGGCCGGCCATGAAAGGATCTCTCACTAGATTGGCTTTGAAAGAAAGAAATCTGGAAATAAAACCACAGAAAACGTAACAATTGGCAACACAGAGCTAAAACATCGAAAGCACCTTTCCGCACGCTGGTGGTACCAGCTTTCCCCGACGGAAGTCCATCAACGGGGATGACAATGCTGGAGAAATTCGAGCGCTATCCGCTCACTTTTGGTCCCACCCACATCGAAAAGCTCGAGAGGCTGTCGGCGCATCTCGGCGGCAAGGTCGAACTCTACGCCAAGCGCGAGGATTGCAATTCGGGGCTCGCCTTCGGCGGCAACAAGCTGCGCAAGCTCGAATACATCATCCCCGATGCGATCGCCTCCAACGCCGACACGCTGGTGTCGATCGGCGGCGTGCAGTCCAACCACACCCGCATGGTCGCCGCGGTGGCCGCCAAGATCGGCATGAAGTGCCGCCTGGTGCAGGAAAGCTGGGTGCCGCATGAGGATGCCGTCTACGACCGCGTCGGCAACATCCTGCTCAGCCGCGTCATGGGCGCGGATGTGCGCCTCGTCGACGAAGGCTTCGACATCGGTATCCGTCAGAGCTGGGAAGACGCGATCGCAGATGTGAAGGCAAAAGGTGGAAAACCTTATGCGATCCCGGCCGGCGCCTCGGTGCACAAATATGGCGGCCTCGGCTATGTCGGCTTCGCCGAGGAGGTGCGGGCGCAGGAGAAAGAACTCGGTTTTGCCTTCGATTACATCGTGGTCTGCACCGTCACCGGCTCGACCCATGCCGGGATGCTGGTGGGATTTGCCAAGGATGGCCGCGCGCGGAAGGTCATCGGCATCGATGCGTCGTTCACGGCTTTCCAGACCAAGGCCCAGGTGCTCGACATCGCCCGCAACACCGCGGTCCTCGTCGAACTCGGCCGCGAGATCGTGGACGATGATTGCGTGCTGATCGAGGACTATGCCTATCCGGCCTATGGCGTACCGTCGGAGGAGACCAAGGCAGCGATCCGGCTCTGCGCCCGCCTCGAAGGCATGATCACCGACCCCGTGTACGAGGGAAAATCCATGCAGGGCATGATCGACCTCGTGAACAAGGGATACTTTCCGAAGGGATCGAAGGTGCTCTACGCCCATCTCGGCGGCGCGCCGGCGATCAACGGGTATGCGTATACGTTCCGGAATGGGTGAAGTGGTGATACGCGTCGCGGCGTCCTAACCTCTCCCCGTGGAGACGGGGAGAGGGAGAAGATCGAAGCGCGTCTACGGCCTAATCCGTCGTGCGCACCAGCGTGAGCAACTGGTCGCCGTAATGCTCGAGCTTCTTGTCGCCGATCCCCGGCACGTTCCGCAATTCGTTGAGCGTCGAGGGCCGCGCGGCGGCGATGCCATCCAGCGTGGAGTCGTGCAGCACGACATAGGCCGGCACGTTCCGCTCGCGCGCGATACCGGCGCGCCAGGCGCGCAGCGCGGCCTGCAGGGAGGCGTCGGCAGGCCTCACCTCGGCGCGCGGCGCCAGCTGTCCCCGTCTCGATTTTTCGCGGCTTTCGCGGAGGCGCGTGGTGGGCGCGGCTTCGCGCAGCATGATCTCCGTCTCGCCGCGCAGCACGCCGCGGGCGCTCTCGGTCAGTTTCAGCGCATTGAAAGCCTCGCTGTCGGCGTGCAGATGGCCCATCGCCACCAGCTGCCGGATCACCGCGCGCCATTGTTTCTCGTTGAGATCGCGGCCGATGCCGAACACGGACAGCTTGTCGTGCCCGAACTGCGTGACCTTTTCGGTCAGGCGGCCGACCAGCACGTCGATCAAATGCATGGCGCCGAAGCGCTGCCCGGTGCGGTAGGCGGCGGACAGCAGTTTTTGAGCGAGAATCTTCCCGTCGAGCAGTTTTGGCGGCGACAGGCAGTTGTCGCAATTGCCGCAATTGCTGCCCGTGACCTCCTCGCCGAAATAGCCGAGCAGGCGGCGGCGCCGGCAGCCGGCGGTTTCCGCCAGCGCCACCAGCGCGTCGAGCTTGCCGATCGAGACGCGCTTGAAGGCATCCGAGCCGGTGGATTCATCGATCATGCGGCGCTGCTGCACGATGTCGGACAGGCCATACGCCATCCAGGCGCTGGACGGCTTGCCGTCGCGCCCGGCGCGGCCGGTCTCCTGGTAATAGGCCTCGATGCTTTTCGGCAGGTCGAGATGCGCCACGAAGCGCACGTCGGGCTTGTCGATCCCCATGCCGAACGCAACCGTGGCGACGATGACGATGCCGTCCTCGTTGATGAAGCGGTCCTGGTTGCGGGCGCGCACGCTTGAATCGAGTCCGGCGTGATAGGGCAGCGCCGGAATGCCGGCGTCGCTCAGGGCGCGCGCGATATCCTCGACCTTGGCGCGTGACAGGCAATAGACGACGCCGGCCTGTCCGGCATGACGCTCGCGGATGAAGGTCTTCAGCTGCGCCGGCGCATTCTGCTTCTCGACGATTTCATAGCGGATGTTCGGTCGGTCGAAGCTGGAGATGAACTGCGGCGCGCCGTCGAGGCTGAGCCGGCTGACGATCTCCTTGCGCGTCAGCTCGTCGGCGGTCGCCGTCAGCGCGATGCGCGGCACGTCGGGAAAGCGTTCGGCGAGGGCGGACAGGCCGATATATTCGGGGCGGAAATCGTGGCCCCATTGCGAGACGCAATGCGCCTCGTCGATCGCAAACAGTGCGATATTGGCCTGGCCCAGCAGCGCGAGGCAGCGCGGCGTCAGCAGCCTTTCCGGCGCCACATACAACAGATCGAGGTCGCCGGCCAATAGCCGCCGCTCGACTTCCGAGGCCTCCTCAAAGGACAGCGCCGAGTTCAGCGCCGCCGCATTGACGCCGGCCTCCTCCAGCCCCGCGACCTGGTCGCGCATCAGCGCGATCAGCGGCGACACCACGATGCCGCAGCCCTCGCGCAACAAGGAGGGCAATTGATAGCACAGCGACTTGCCGCCGCCGGTCGGCATCAGCACCAGGCAATTGCCGCCGCCTGTGACGTGCCGGATGATCTGTTCCTGCGCGCCGCGGAAGCCGGGCAGGCCGAACACGGAGTTAAGGACGGAGCGCGCGTCGCGGCTGCGCTCGGGCGCGTGGTTTCGGGCTGGATCCATCTTGACTTCGAACGGAGAAGAGCGGCCGCCGGTCATCTGTGGGCGTTGCCCGATTAGACCATGGCCGCGCCGCAAACTCAAACGCGCGTTACGCGCTGGCCGGAACCTGCCAGCCTGCGACGCCGTCAAGTCGCGGACCTACTGATAGCTCGCCACGATGTCCGACACCGCGCGTTCGAGCTGTTTGGCGGTGGCGCATTGGCGCACGACCGTGCAGAAGGTCGCATAGCGCGGCATCTCCGAATCGCCCCAGCCCCAGGCCATGCGGCCTTCCGGATTGAGCCAGACCAGCCGTTTCGAACGCTCGGCGATGCGGCGCAAAATGTCGGCGCGCGGGTCGAGGTTGTTGCTGCGGGCGTCGCCGAGCACGATCACGGTGGTCTGCGGCGTGATCGCGCTCATCCAGCCGTGCTCAAAATCGTCGAGCGAATTGCCGTAGTCCGACGAGCCGAAGCCCACCTTGGACATGATCTCGGCCATCGCCTCTTCCGGCGATTTCGCCTCCAGAATGTCGCTGACCTCGATCAGATGGCCGGAGAACGCGAAGGAGCGGACGTCGTCGACGACTTCGTGCAGGCTGTGGATCAGGAGCAGGAAGAAATCCGATACCCGTGCCACCGAGCCCGAGACGTCGCACAGCGCCACGATCTTCGGCCGGTCGCGGTGCCGGCGCTTCCAGGCGGTGAGGAACGGCACGCCGCCCCAGGCGGCGTTGCGGCGGATGGTGCGGCGGACGTCGAGATGGCCGCGGCGCTGTCGTTTGCGCGGCTTCGAGTAGCGCTCGCGCAGGCGGCGGGCGATCTGGCGGATCAGCCGCCGCATCTGCTCCACCTGCCGCGGTTCGATCCGCGCCAGCGGCGCGTTGGCGAGGATTTCGTTGCGCAGGTTTTCGGCTTCCTCGCGCCCGTAGAGCAACAATGCTTGCGAGACGGTTTCACGCACCGTGCCACGCAAGCCGTCAAGCGCGTTGGTCAGCCGTTCCGCCAGTGCCGGATTGCTCGCGGTGAGAGTGTCGAGATCGTCGCGCAGGCGCTCGATGCCCATCTGGTCGAGGATGCGGTTGGAGAAGATGCCGCGCTGGGTGAAATAGCGGATGTCGGGCAGCGAAGCGGCGTTCGCCGCGTTGGCCACCGCCGCCGAAATCTGGTTGCGGTCCTGCGCCAGCAGCATTTGCGCCAGCGGGCCGAGCCCCTCGGTCTGCTCGTCGCCGCCGTTTGGATCGCCGGGCGCGTCGGAGCCCGCGTTTGATTCCGACCGCTCCTGCTCGTCGCTTTTACTATCCTCGGGCGGCGGCTGCGGCGCGGGCTGGTCGAAGAACAGGTCAAAACAGTCGCCGAGCGCCTTCTTCTCGTCCTGCGTCTTGGCGAGCGTCAGCAGGAACGTGTCGCGCAGGATGGCGCGGTCGGCAAAGCCGACCTTCGAGACAGCCCGCATCGCGTCGATGCTTTCGGCCGGCGAGAGCCTGACGCCCGCGCCCCGCGCCGCACGAAAGAAGCGATGCAGGTTCTCTCGCATGGTCAGCCTATCCGAAGGCGTTCTGACGCGTCGCCTTGGCGATGAAGGTGGAGACCTGCGGCAGGGTGGCCTCGATGTCCGCCTCGTATTTCAGGAGAACGTTCAGCGTGTCCCTGACCAATTCGTGGCCGAGCTCGGACGCCTGCAGCAGCACCAGCACCCGGGCCCAGTCGATGGCTTCGCTGACCGACGGCAGTTTCTTCAGGTCGAGCGTGCGCACCTCGTGGATGAAGCTGACCATCTGCTTGCGCAGCGTTTCCGATATGCCGGGCACGCGGCTTTCGACGATCCTCTCCTCCAGCTTCTGCTCGGGAAAACCGATGTGCAGATGCAGGCAGCGCCGCTTCAGCGCGTCGCCGAGGTCACGTTCGCTGTTCGAGGTCAGTATCACGGTCGGCGGCGACACCGCGACCACGGTGCCGAGTTCGGGGATCGTCACCTGGAAATCGCTGAGGATTTCCAGAAGCAGCGATTCGAACTCGGCATCCGACTTGTCGATTTCGTCAACCAGCAGAACGCAGCCGGCGGGCTGCTCCAGCGCCTGCAGCAGCGGCCGCGGCTCGACGAATTCCTTGGAGAAGAAAACGTCGCCGAAATCGTGCAGCTGGTTGAGCGCCGCTTCCAGCGTCGGCGCGCCGCCCAGCACTTCGCCGAGCTTGTCCTTCAGGATCTGGGTGTAGAGCAGCTGCTTGGCGTATTTCCACTCGTACAGCGCCTTGGCCTCGTCGAGCCCTTCATAGCACTGCAGGCGGATCATCTTCATGCCGCGCCAGGCGGCGATCGCCTTGGCGAGCTCGGTCTTGCCGACGCCGGCGGGGCCTTCGACCAGGATCGGCTTCTCGATCTGCTGCGCCAGGTAGACCGCGGTCGCGATCTGACGGCTTGCAATATAGCCTTGCGCCGCAAGACCGCTTTCCACTGCCTCGATCGAGGCCGCCGGCCCACTTTCAGCCACGGGATAAAACTCCAAATTCGATAGATTTCCCAATGTTCTGCCTGCGATCCCGGCCAAGGACAAGCGGCGTTTTGGTCATGAAGGGCAGCAATTCCCCGGGTATTTCCGCCTAGCGCAATGTCAGCCCGGTTGCCGCTTCGAGCTCGTCGATTGCCTGCGCGGCGTTGAGCACCTTGATTGTAGTCATGCCCATCTCGCGTGCGGGTTTCAGGTTGACGCCGAGATCGTCGAGATAGACGCACTTGCCGGGATCGACCTGCAGCGTCTCGACCATCAGTTGGTAGATCTTCGGGTCCGGCTTGCGCAGGCCGATCTTGGCGGATTCGATCACGTGATCGAACAGCGCCATCACCTCGGCGACGTAGAGCTTGCGGCCGCTGTGGCTGCCGATGGCGTTAGCGGGGAGATTGTTGGTGATGCACCCGGTCTTGTGTTTTGCCTTCACGCGCTTGAGCGCCTCGACCATCTCCGGGCGGAGGTCGCCCGACAGCAGCGGCAGCACGTCCTTGCCGCGGACTTCGGCGCCGAGCGCGCGGGATTCGGTCGCGAACAATTCGTCGAAGGCGTGGATGTCCACCTCGGCGCGCTCGAATTTCGCCCAGGCGTTTTCCAGATGGTTGGCGGCGTTGGTGCGCCGGATGATGTCGGCGGGCAGCCCGCGCTCGGCCTCGAACCGCGCAAAGGCCTCGAACGGCGAGGTGGTCAGCACCCCGCCGAAATCCCAGATTACCGCCTCGATCATCGTTTCCTCGCCTGAAAGTCCGTTGGCGAGCGGCTAACATGAATTGCACAACGGAACCAGTGCGATCCGCCGCTTGGCGGCATGCGCCGCGCGGGCTATGGCTGCACGGATGAAGATTCTGCCCCGCCTGATTGCCGGACTCTCGCTGTTTTCGTCCGTTCCCGCGCACGCCATTGTCGGCGGCGGCGCGGCGTCGACGGACGGTGTCGCGCGCTCGGTCGTCACCATCGTCGGCTCGCGCGGCAATTTCTGCAGCGGCGCACTGATCGCCCCGCAACTGGTGTTGACCGCGGCGCATTGCGTGCCGCCGGGCGCCGAGTACAAGATCGTCGAATATGGCGCGGACCGGCAACCGTCGCTGCAGGACGTCACGGCCGTCGCCATTCACCCCGGCTTCAACGTCCAGGCGATGCAGGCGCATCGCGCGACGGCGGATGTTGCGCTGCTGCAATTGAAGGCTTCGCTGAAGGGCAGGACGGCCGCCACGGTGGGCACGCCGAACGTTCCCATCATGGTCGGCGGCCGCTTCACCATCGCCGGCATCGGCGTCACCGTGCGTGGCGACGGCAAGAGCGGCGGCACCATCCGCATCGCCGGCCTGGTTGCGACCGGCCGGCCGGGCACGCTGCAGATCCGGCTCGTCGATCCGGTCGGTCAGGGGACACGTGAGGGGCTCGGCGCCTGCACGGGCGACTCCGGCGCGCCGGTGTTCGAGGACAAGCAGGGCGGTCCTGTCATCATCGGTGTCGTCAGCTGGTCGACGGGACCGAACGGCACGGCCGGCTGCGGCGGCATGACCGGCGTTACCCCGTTGACGCTCTATCGCGACTGGGTGGTGCAGGCGGCCGCAAAATGGGGGATGGGATTGTGATCCTCCGTCGTCATTGCCGGGCTTGACCCGGCAATCCATCCTCTTTGTAGAGTCATTTCTCGATGGATGCGCGGGTCAAGCCCGCGCATGACGAGCAGGGTCAATGCTTCGCCGCCTTGTTGGCCGCAGCATTGTTCAGCACGATCAACCCATCCACCGCGACGCCGAGCTTGCTGTTGATCAGGAACGGATTGACGTCGATCGACGCAATGCGGTTGCCGGCGTCGGCCATCAGGTTCGACAATCCCACCAGCGCCTTCACGGCGGAAGGCTCGTGCAGCGCCGGCTTGCCGCGATAGCCCTTCATCTTCACGCCGGCTTTGGTCTTCGCGATCAATTGCTTCGCCTCGGCCTCGTCCAGCGGCGCGCCGGCCAGCGCGACGTCCTTCATCAGCTCGATGTCGACGCCGCCGGTGCCGAACAGAACCACCGGCCCCATCTCGGCGTCGAGCGAGGCGCCGACCACGAGCTCGAGATCGGCCTTGACCTGCTGCGCGATCAAAATGCCTTCGAGCGTCGGCTTGCTCTTGATCTTCTTGACCCGCGCGGTGATGTCGTTGAAGGCCTTCTTCACCTCGGCCGCGCTGTTGAGGTTCAGCACCACGCCGCCGATATCGGACTTGTGCAGGATGTCGGCGCTGACGACTTTGGCCACCACGGGAAAGCCGATCTTCTTGGCGATCTTGACCGCCTCCGCCGCGGTCTGCGCGATCTCTTCCTTCGAAACTGGAATGCCGTAGGCCTTCAGCAGCTTCTTCGAGGCGACCTCGTCCAGCGCCGCGGCGCCGTTGGCGGCCTTCAGCGTCTTCTCCAGCACCGCGCGCGCGGACGCCTTCGAACTTGACACGATGTCGGGCACTTCCTTGCGCAGTGACGAATACTCGATCAGCGACTTGATCGCGCCGACCGCGCGGTCGAGGCCCTGCATGACGGCGATGTTCGGCAGCGATTTTCGCAAGCCTTTTGTAAACTCGGTGAAGCCGATCGACATCGCGCTGATATAGACCACGGGCTTGCTGGCCTTGCCGGCCATTTCGTTGACGATGCGCAGATTGCGCTCGCGCAACTCGTGCGGCGCCTTCGGCAGTTCGGCGTCGATGATGACGATGTCGGTGTCGGGATCGTCGATCATGATCTGGATCGACTTCATGTAGACGGAGGGATCGACGACGGCGGCGAAGCCGGCATCGAGCGGATTGCCGACGATGCTGCCGGGGCCGAGCATCTTTGCCAGTTGCGCCGTGGCGTTCGGGCTGAGCGGCGCGAAATTCAATCCTGCCGAATAGAATGCGTCGATCAGCAGGCCGCGCTTGCCGCCCGACAGCGACACCGCGGCGAGGCGGTTGCCCTTCGGCGGTTCGGCATGCACGAAACATTCGGTGGTCTCGATCAATTCGTCGAGCCCGCGGACGCGGATCACGCCTTCGCGGGTCGAGATCGCATCAAAAGTTTCGATCGAGCCGGCGAGCGCGCCGGTGTGTGCCATCGCCGCCGCGCGGCCGCCCTCGGAGGCGCCGAGCTTCAGCGCGATGACGGGCTTGCCGGCGGCGCGCGCCGCCTTGCAGGCCTCGCGAAACACTTTTGTATTTCGCACACCTTCGAGATAGACGACGATGACGCGAATGCTCGGATCGGCTGCAAAATACGCCATCAGGTCCGGCGTCTCGAGGCCGGTCTCGTTGCCGGTCGTGACCATGTAGCCGACGCCGACGCCGCGGTCCTCCAGCGCCTGGCGGATCGCCATCACGATCGCGCCGGATTGCCCGGCGATCGCCACCGGGCCGGCTTCCATGGTGACGATGCGGTCGTCGATATTGGTGAACAGCTTTTCGCCCGCGCTCAGGTTTCCGAGGCAGTTCGGGCCGGTCACCGCAAGCCCGGTTTCCTTCACGGCCTGCTTGAGTTCGACCGCCAGCCGCTGGCTTTCCTCGTCCTGCAACTCGCTGAAGCCTGACGTGACGATCGTGGCGGAGCGCGCGCCGGCGGCGGCCGCGTCGCGGATCACCTGCACCGCAAACCGGGCCGGCACCAGCACCAGCACATGATCGGGTTTCTCCGGAAGGCTGGCAAAATCCTTGTAGCAGGGCACGCCCCAGATCGTTTCGCGTTTGGCGTTGACCGGGAACAGGCCGCCTTCGTACTTGTACTTGATCAGGTTGTTCCAGATGCGCTCGGCATAGTTGCCGGGCTTGTCGGTGGCGCCGACCAGCACGATATTGCGCGGGTGCAGCATCGCATGGATGCGCTTGACGATGTCGCTGGCGTCAGGTCCGGGAGACCATTTCTCGGCGTGGTGCGATGCGGTGCTGGTCTGGGCGTCCATGGCGATCCCCGATCTGTTGTCCTTCGGCCGAGGCGATCGCGGTGATGCGCCCGTGCCATTTTTCTTGGGATCGAATCCTATTGGCACTTGGTGGACGTGGCAACACGCGTTGCGTTCGCAGCGCCATTCGTACCGCGCACGATATCCCACCGCGCGGATAATTTCAGCGTGATCCGGACGCAGGCTCGCGCATCGTCGCATGCACGAGATAGCGTTCCGGCCCTTGCGTCACCGCATCGAATGGCCAGCAGGTGGAGAGCACCAGCTCATGGCCATCGACGAGCGGATCGATGCCGGAGGCATCGAAGCGCACGACCGAGGTGGCAGTCACCTTGTAACGGAACGTCCGGCCGTCGTGGCGCGTGACGTCGATGTCGTCGCCGACCACGACGTCCTTCAGGAAGGCAAAATGCGTGTCGCGGTGCGCGGAATAGACCGCGACGCCGGTCTCGCCGGCATCCGCCGTACGCTCGACATGCCCCGGTCCGAATGCGAGCGCCTGGCCGCTGCTGCCGGCCAGCACGATGGCGCGGGCGTTTATGCGTTTCACTTCGATGCGGGCGACCGGCCAGGTGTCCGCCCACGACCACGGCTTTGTCGCCGCACCGGTCGCAAGCGTCGCCTCGAACGCGCGCTCCAGCAGCACCTGCGCGACGAGCGCCTTGGCGTGGATGTAGGCGCCCTGGCCGAACAGGACCAGGCCGATGGTGGCGAGGAGGAGCGGGAGGATGAAGCGGGGAATCTTTGTCATTTGTACTCGGTCATTGCGAGCGCAGCGAAGCAATCCATTCTTTCTTTTTGCCGCGCGACTGGATTGCTTCGCTGCGCTCGCAATGACGGTGGTGGAAGGGAAAAATGGGGGGCGCGCGCGGCCCTGGGGGGACAGGGGGAAGCCGCGCGCGCTCTGGGAAAGAGGGGTGGGGAGCCGCCTCTTTGCCATCGACGTCAAGTGGGTGACGTCTGACGTCGAGTAAACACCAGCAGCAGCAGGCTGACCGTGAGCAGGATCACACCCGCCAACATTTTCAGCTCGGCATCGGTCGCCGTCTTCGGCAGCGTCACCGTGGCGGGCGCCTGGTTCACGATCGGCTGCGCCCGTTTCAACGCCGCGACCTGCAGCTGTTCGTTGTCGGCGCGACGTTCCAGGGGCGTCGCGGGTGCGCGCGGGCGTTCGCCGAACACTTTCTCAAAATCCCAGCCCGCCGGCAGGTTGATCGGCAGTTCCGAAAGCTTGAGCGGCGTGCCCTCCGGGCGGCTCGGGGTCTTGTCGACCGCGACCAGGCTGGTCAGCCGCGTCACGAGCTGATGCTCGAGCGCCAGCGCCAGGATGGCCTTGTCGGCATCATCCGGGCTCGCCTGCCGCGTGGTGCGCGCGACTTCGGCGTCCGCGATCTTGCGCCGCGCCCAGAGTTTTGACAGGCCCTTGCCTTCGGCCGCGTTCGCCAGCGGCAGCGTGACCACCCACGGACGATCGCCGATGCGGCCCTTGATCTCGACCGAGCCGGCAAGCTTGTCGAGCTTGGCGGCGAGCACCAGCGGCTCGTCGCGATAGACGTCGGGGATCGCGACCGGCGTGATATCGGCCGCAGCATCGGAGAACTTCGCGGTGAGATTGGTCACCGCCGGATTCTCCAGCTTGGCAAACAGGCCCCGCATCCGCTCCTCGACCTGCTCGACCGCGCCGATATGGGTGAAGGTGCCGCGGCCGAGTTCGGACGCGCGCGTCATCAGATAGGTATTCGGCGCCGAGCCGATGCCGACCATGAAGATGCGCGAGCGGCCGCGCAGCGCGGTGATGGTCTCGAACAATTGCTGCTCGTTGCCGATCGCACCGTCGGTCAGGAACACGACCTGGCGGACGGAGCCGGTATCGCCGGCGTTGTCGGACAGCGCGGCGCGCATCGCCGGCACCATTTCGGTGCCGCCGCTGGCCTGCAGCGCATCGACAAAGGAGGTGGCGTGCCGGACGTGCTCCCGATCAGCCGGCACGGCGGACGGGAACAGCATGTCCATGGTGTGATCGAAGCGGATCACGTTGAAGCGGTCGTTCGGCTGCAGGCGGCCGAGCGCGTAATTCAGGCTCGCTTTGGCCTGGATGATCGAGGTGCCGCCCATCGAGCCGGAATTGTCGATCACGAAGATCACTTCACGCGGCTGCGGCTTCTGTTGCGCCTGCTCGACCGCGGGCGGCGTGACGAAGGCGAGCAGATAATCGCCGTCGCCGACATGCTCGCGGAACAGCCCGACCGACGGCGCTTTCTCCGCCGCCGGCTTCCAGGTCAGTTCGAAATCGCGGTCGGCCGGCACCGGGCTTTCGGCGAGGCGGAGGATGCTGGTGCTGTCATCGACCTTCTCGGTCTTGATCGCGTGGTGATGGCTCTTGACCTCGCCGAGCGGAAAGCCCGCCTGCAGCCGCACGGTGATGCGGGTCGGATTGACCGGGGCGTTGGTTGCGGGGTCGAGCACCTCGGGCGAGATCCGGTCACGGTCAGGCACCGGATCGGATTTTGTAGCACCCCAGCCGCCACGACCGGGTTGGAAGTCGACGCTCTGCACGACGGGCGCAGGATTATAGCGCGGCGCCACCACCATCGGCACCCGCAGCGAGAATTCGTTACCGGATTGGTGGACTGGCTCCTGATATTCGATCTGCACCAGCACGGTTTCGCCGGGGCCGATATTGGCGACCGAATTGGTGAAGATGTTCGGCCGCTCCTGTTCGGTCAGCGCCGCCTTCTGGCCGTTCTGCCTGGCCTGCTCGTAGATGAGCTTGGCCTGCTGCCGCTCCTTGATGTCGCCGACCACGACGCGGTCGCCGATCACCATCTTCAGCGTGTCGACCGCGCCGCCCGAGGGCAGCGGATAGACATAGACCGCCTCGACCCAGTCCTTGGTGGGGTTACGGAAAATCTGCGTGACCCTGGCGCGAATGGTCGGGCCCGACACCGTGAGATCGACATCGATCCCGAGCCGCGACGCATCGGCGTAGCCGTCGTCGGTCTTCAGCAGCAGCGATCCGGCACGGGCGTCGCCGGGCTTGGCGAAGCCGGCCTGAAGGGCCTCCGCCGACCACACCGGCTGGAAGCTCACAAACAAGGCCGCGAATCCGACCAGGATCACGGCCACGCCCTGCATCACCATGAACAGCACCAGCCCGATCAGGCTGTGTCCGCTGCGTTTATCGGCTTCGATCTCGTCCAACGTCGTCATGTCACTCGCTCCCAAGCGGCGCTTTCGCCGTGCTGCGAAGGGTGCGGAATTCGGCTGCCGGGCACGAGCGGAATGATCGGCCTTGTTCGGTCGCCCGCCACCGCGCCCCGCCGCGGCGGTGGCGGCTTTGTGCGGGTTTGTGCCGGATTGTCCGTCTGCTAGACTGGCGCTTCGAGAGCAGGGGTGACGATGCCAGCGCCGGACAAGCAGCTTTCCGCCGAGCAAAGCCGGCAGATTGCCGATACGATTCGTGAGGAAATCGCCCGCCGCCGCATCTCCCGGCAGTCGCTGGCGGAGCTGGCCAAGCTCAGTCTCTCGACGCTGGAGAAGGTGCTGGGCGGCCGCCGCCCGTTCACGCTCGCTACCACGGTGCGGCTGGAGCAGGCGCTCGGCGTTTCCCTGCGCAAGGCTGTGGATGCGCCGCCGCCCGCCGCGCCCAATGGCCATGGCGACGTGGCGCCTGACGGGCTCGGCGCCTATTCGCGCCGCGCGGTCTCCTGGATCGAGGGCACTTACGTGACGGTGCGGCCGTCGTTCGGCGACCGCGAAGCGATCTTCGCCTATCGCACCGAAATCACCTGGGACGGCGCCGCCACCTCGCTGGTGTTTCAGGAGAGCGAACGGCAGGACGCGGCGTACACCCAGTATGGCGAGGTGGCGGTGCCGAACCAGTCGGGCCACATCTATCTCGTCACCAACCGCCACGGCCAGTATCGCCTGATCACGCTGTCGCGGCCGGCGATCTCCGGCGAGATGTACGGCATCATCACTACCCTGCTCGCCGGCCGCGGCGCGTTGCTGACGCCGATCGCAGCGCCGATTGCGTACCTGCCGGTGAAAATGGTCGCGAGCCCGACGTTCGGCCGGATCGCCGCCGACGACGTCAACTTCGCGCAGTACCGCCAGCATCTGCGCAAGACGACCGAAGAGCCGTTTGCGATGTTCCTGCCGGGGTAGCTGGCTGGTTCGTTCTTCACCCGCCACCTGAGGGGACGATCGACGGGTGGGGCGATTCGGCGATCGATCGGTAGGGGCGACCCTCGTGGTCGCCCATATAGGATGACGGCGCGTTTTTTCGCGGGTGCAAGACGTTAGTAAGGGCGCCCACGAGGGGCGCCCCTACGATCGACGGTCAAAGGGCGGGTGGGAGTTCACGGCCACGACGCCATCCTGTCCGTTGCCTTCACCGCATTGAATCTCTCCCGCAGCGTCGGCTTGTGAATCTTGCCCGTTGCGTTTCTCGGCAGCGCGTCGACGAACTCGATCAGCTTTGGGCATTTGAACCGCGCCAGACTGGCCGCGCAATGGGCGTGGATATCCGCCGGCGTCAGCGTGTGGCCGGGCTTCACCGCCACGATCGCCATGCCGACCTCGCCCCATTGCTCGTTGGGAATGCCGATGATCGCGGCCTCCGCGATCGCCGGGAGTTGATGCAGCACGCTCTCGACCTCGGCCGGATAGACGTTTTCGCCGCCGGAGATGTACATGTCCTTCCAGCGGTCGACGATGTAGTAAAAGCCTTCGTCGTCGACGCGCGTGGCGTCGCCGGTGTGCAGCCAGCCATCGGTGAACGACGAGGCGTTGGCGTCCGGCCGGTTCCAGTAGCCCGGCGTCACGTTCGGCCCGCGGACCCAGAGTTCGCCGAGCTCGCCGACATCGGCGTCGCTGCCGTCGGGGCGGACGATCCGCACCTCCGTGTGCAGCACCGGCTTGCCGGACGAGCCGGCTTTTCGCGCGGCGTCCTCGCGGTCGAGCGCCAGCACCGCCGGCGAGGTCTCGGTCATGCCGTAACCCTGCTGCAGGGCGACGCCGCGTTCTTCCCACGTCTTCAGCAGCGGCACCGGCATCGGCGCGCCGCCGACGCCGCCGATCACCAGCCGGCTGAAATCGGCCGTGGCGAACGACGGATGCTGCGCCATGAACTGGTAGATCGAAGGCACGCCGAAGAATTGCGTGATGCCGTAGGCGGGATCGCTGATCAGCCGCAGCGCCACGCCGGGATCGAAAGCGCGCATGATCAGCACGGTGCCGCCGGCATGCAGCACCGGGTTGGTGTAGCAATTCAGTCCGCCGGTATGGAACAGCGGCAGCACGGTGAGCAGCACCGTCGACGGCGAGACATAGGCGGGGCCGCCGAGGTTGACGCAATTCCAGAACGTCATGCCATGGGTGATGATCGCGCCCTTGGGCCGGCCGGTGGTGCCCGAGGTGTACATGATGGTCGAGATGTCATCGAGCGTGACGATATCGGCGCGATCGAGCGGCGCGGCAGCCGCGATCGCCGCCTCGTAGGAACCGCCGGCGCCGAACATCAATGCGGACGCAACGCCGCACAGCTTCGCCACCGCCAGTGCGACCTCGGCGAGGTCTTTATCATGGATCATCACCTTGGGTGAGGCATCGCCGACGATGAACTGCAGTTCCGGCACCGTCAGCCGCGTGTTCAGCGGCAGGAACACCGCGCCGATTCGGAAACAGGCGAACTGCACTTCCAGCGTATCGGTCGTATTGTTCGCCAGCACCGCGACGCGGTCGCCGCGCGCAACGCCGAATGTGTCGCGGAGATGCGTGGCCAGCCGTGAGACGCGTGCGTCGAGCTGCGCATAGGAGTGGCGGCGTTCGGTGGCCAGGTCGACGACCGCAATCTTGTCCGGCGTGCGGCGGCTGAAATGTGCGATCCAGTCGTAGTAGCGAACCGACGGCATCTTTCCTCCACATCCAGCGGTTTCGTGCCGCCTGTTTTGCTTGATGAATTTGCGTCGGGCAAATGAGGGGGCATGGTGGTGGGATATGTCTTGCGTACAGTGGCTGACGTGGGGATCGCGAAACGCTCCCTGTGCCGGCCAATGCTCTTGCTGACGTGGCGTCCGCTAAAAAAACTCGGAAATCAGTTGCCCGGCGTGGCCGAGGGCAGTGTCGCAAGCGGGCCAATGCGACTGCCAGCTGGCAGCTGCCCCGCAACGTGATCCTGAAAGCCATCCACATAGATGTCACGATGGCGCAGCGACGATGCAAGAAGAACCTCCATCGAAGGTTCTTATTGCAAAGGGACGGCTGGCGTCTGCCAGCCGTCCCTCGGTCAAAACTTATCAGCCATTGCGGGCCGAAGAGTGCCGCGCGCTTACATGCCCTGCCTCTGCATGCCGCCGCTCTGCATACCGCCGCCTTGCATGCCGCCGCCCTGCATATCATTCGACATGCCGCCACGATTCATCATCTTCTTCTTTTTCATCTTCTTGCGAGCGCTCAAATCCGTCGCGTAGCTGGCTGTGATGCCCTGCTTGCTCACGGGCGCGCTGGCTGACGCGGGGGCCCCGCAAACCAACATCAGGGACAGGCAAGATGCGGCAATAGCAATATTCTTCATTGAACGTTCTCCCAAAGGGTTATGGTACAATGTCAAGCGGACGACGGCTGTTATGTTCCTAGCGCCGCGCTCAACATTCGATCCGGCTCCGGTTGAACTTGCACGCGCAGCCTGATCCGCAACATGCCAGCAACGTCACGCCAGGTCTCAGCCTCGTCGTGAGCGACCAAGTGAGCCGCCGACACGAGATTGTCCCTGCCGATCACGACGCCATTGCTGCGGGCTCGTCTCAGCTGCTCGAATAGTCTTTCGCAAACGATGTGCATCATCCCTCAGGAGACCGCTATCGCCTTGAGGTACGCGTGCGCCGGAAGATAGGTTTCAGATAAATCTGTGTGGTGTTGGTGTGTTAAGGCCGGAACAAGTTCCGTGCTGAAGTCGGCGGTTGCTGCTTGAATCAGGAAGCGTCGTTCCCTGAATGGAACCTGGGAGAGGCGCGCATCGCTTCACAAGCGCATTGCGCGGAGAGCGTCATTCTCTCGCTTCGTCTCGCCGCGCAATATCTTCGAACTGCGTTCAGATTGGTTCGTGCATCTTCCAGGGCAGAGGCGGTTCGCCAACGGCGAAATACAATGCGATGCGGTTTCCGATTCTCGCCGTTCGCTCGATCAGTGCCGCGGACCCGTTGTTGAACCCGCGGCAGCGCCGACCTTATGCAACCTCCTGCTCCACTTCCTCCCGCGATACGACCTCAGCCGCGGCCGGCGTGGCAAGTTCCTTCGCCAGATTTGTCGCGCCGACATAATTCGTCTTGCCGGAGCCGAGCAGCGGCACGGCGTCGACCACACGAATATCGGCCGGCACCGCCAGTTCGGAGGCGCCCACACTCTTCGCCTGGCGCTGCATCGCCGAGCGCTCGGCGTCCTTTTGCGTGGTCAAGAGCACGATCCGCTCGCCCTTGCGGGCGTCGGGGATCGAGACCGCGACCGACATCGCCTGCGGCCACAGCGCAGCCGCCATGGCTTCGACCGCCGACAGCGAGACCATTTCGCCGGCGATTTTTGCAAACCGCTTGGCGCGGCCCTTGATGGCGATGAAGCCGGCGGCGTCGATGGTGACGATGTCGCCGGTGTCGTGCCAACCGCCGTCGAGCGGCTCCAGCTTGCCTGGGTTTTCGGCGCGCAGATAGCCGAGCATCACGTTGGGGCCGCGCACCGACAGGCGGCCGCCTTCCTCGATGCCGGGGACGGGGTCGAGGCGGGCTTCCATCAGCGGCGACAGCCGGCCGACGGTGCCGGGGCGGTTCGCCATCGGCGTGTTCATCGCCAGCACCGGCGCGGTCTCAGTGACGCCGTAGCCTTCGAGGATGCGGATGCCGTAGCGCTCCATGTAGACCTGCCGCGTGCGGTCCTTGACCGCTTCGGCGCCGGCGATGACCAGACGGAGTGTGCGGAAGTCGTAGGCGTGGGCCGACCGTGCATAGCCGGTGAGGAACGTGTCGGTGCCGAACAGGATGGTGGCGCCGGTCTGGTAGATCAGTTCCGGCACGATGCGGTAATGCAGCGGCGACGGATACATGAAGATCGGAATGCCGGCCAGCACAGGCATCATCATGCCGCCCGTCAAGCCGAACGAGTGGAACACCGGCAGCACGTTGAACACCTTGTCGTTGGCGTTGGCATCGACGCGCGCCAGCGCCTGCGCCGCATTAGCCAGGATGTTGCGATGGGAGAGCACCACGCCCTTCGGCGTGCCTTCCGACCCCGAGGTGAACAGGATCACCGCCGGATCTTCCGCGCTGCGCGCCACGCGCGGCGCGGAGCCGGCGAGCAGGCCGCGGACCTTGTCGAGCGCACCGATACCGGCGCGCACGTCCTCCAGATACACCACACGGGCCTGGCCGGCGATCGCTGATATCAGCTTGTCGAGCTTGCCCTTCTCGATGAACGCCTTCGAGGTCAGCACGGTCTTGACCTGCGCGGCCTGCATCGCCGCCACCACGTTGACCGGGCCGGCGGAGAAGTTCAGCATCGCCGGCACGCGGCCGATGGTCTGCAGCGCCATGAACACGACCGCAACGCCGGCCGAATTCGGCAGCAGCACGCCGACATTCTCGCCCGCCGAAGTGCCGGTCTCGAGCTTGCGGCTCAGCACCTGCGCGCCGAGGATCATCTTGCGATAGGTCAGTTTGGTGCCGAGCGCGTCCTCGATGATCGGCTTGCCGGTGTCGCGGTCGCGGCGGGCGTGGGCCAGCGCCTCGAACAGCGTGTGGTCGAGCATCGCGTTCTGGACCACGGCGTCGATCATGACGTCCTGCAGCGCGGCGCCGGCGGCGTTGCGGCGGAGCTTGCCCTTCAGCGCCGGATCGACGGACAATTTCACTGGCGGCAGGATCGTGATCGTCACTTTCGGGAACCACGAGCGCTTGATCTCGCCGTTCTTCAGGTAGCTCAGGCGCGAACGCTGCGCGCCTTCGATACGCACCGGCACGACCACCGCGTCGGCCTTGTCGGCGATCATCGCGGTGCCGTCATAGACCTTCATCAAGGAGCCCGACACGGTGATGCGGCCTTCGGGAAAAATCACGACCGGCTCGCCGGAGGCGACCAGCTTGATCAGGTCGCGCGCCGCCAGCGGTTTTGAGGGGTCCATGGTGTAGTGCTTGATCAGTTTCAGGAACGGCTTCGCCCACCACGCTTTTGAGATGCCGGTGTCGACGGCATAGCTGGCGTCGATCGGCAGCGTGGCGTGCAGCAGCGGGCCGTCGACCAGGCTGACATGGTTCGGCGCGATCAGCATGCGGGTGCCGGGCGCGGGCAGATTATCCAGGCCGCGGACCTCGACGCGGAACAGCGCACGGAACAGCAGCGCGCCGAAATCGCGCACGCCCTCGCGGCCCCATTTGGTGAGCACGAACCAGACCGAACCAAAACTTGCGACCGCCAGGCCGAAGAAGATCCAGGCAACCGGAAGACCGAGCGCCTGCAGGCCCGCAACCAGCAGCGAGCCGACCACCATGAAGGCGGCCTGCAGCACGTTGCCGGCCGCGATCACGCGGGCGCGCTCCGACGGCGCGGACCAGGCCTGCACGGCAGCGAACGACGGCACCACGAACAGGCCGCCGCCGATGGCGAACAGGAAGAAATCGGCCAGCATGCGGATGCCGGCAAGGGAGGTGACGAAGGCGGCGGCGGTGACGTCGGCGCCGGTCGTCGTGCCGCCGATCGCCCAGGCGAGATCGAGGCCGACGATGCCCATCAGGATGGCGCCGATCGGCACCAGCGCCAGGTTCGGCCTGACATGGCTGAGCTGCGCGGCCACCAGCGAACCCGCGGCAATGCCGATCGCAAAGGTGGCGAGGCACACCGTCACGACGCCTTCGGTGCCGCCGATATTGCCCTTGACCAGCGCGGGCAGCAGCGACAGCACGATCGCGCCGACCATCCAGAACCAGGACACGATCAACATGCCGTCCCACAGCCGCGGTGCGGCATAGAGCGACTTCAGGAGATGAACGGTCGAGGTCCAGGGATTGGCCGTGATCGGCAAATCGGGCGCGGAAGGCTGGGTGACGGGAATGCGCGACGCGAACGCCCAGGACAGCACCGACAATCCCACCACGGCGAGACAGATCCAGCCCATATGCGAGGCGCCCGCGACGAACACGCCGCCGGCGATGGTGCCGATCAGGATCGCGAGGAACGTCGCGCCCTCGACCAGCGCGTTGCCGGTGGCGAGTTCGGAGACCTGCAACTGGTCGGGAAGGATCGCGTATTTCACCGGGCCGAACAGCGCGGCCACCACGCCGAACAAAGCCAGCGCCGCGAACAGCAGCGGGATCGAATGCCAATAGAAGCCGGCAGCCGCGAGAACAGCGGCAAAGATCTCGGCGAATTTCAACCGCCTCGCCACGGTCATCTTGACGTATTTGTCGGCCAGTTCGCCGCCGAGCGCCGACAGCACGAAGAACGGGAAGATGAAGACCGCGCCGGCCAGCGTCACCAGCGGCGCGCCTTCCTCGGCGGCGACGCCGTACAACAGCATGATGACCAGCGCATTCTTGAGCACGTTGTCGTTCAGCGCCGAACAGAACTGCGACCAGAACAGCGGAGCGAAGCGGCGGGAGGACAGCAATTCCTTGATCATGATCAATTCCTGTACGTCGGCCCGGCGATGCCGGACGTGGTATGCATATCGCGGGCTAATGAAACCTGTCGTATCGCGCCAAAGTCGTGCCAGGCGTGGGGGAGCGTCGCTGGTACGGTGGCCTGAAAATTTCTATGGAAAGTTATCCGGGCACCGTCTTGGGAAACCGGCCGGGGTCATTTGCCGCGGCATAGTGATCCCTTTCTTACGATCGGAACCACATTTGGAACGAAGCCGCGACGGCTCACGTCAGGTAGTGCAGGGGGGCGAATGGCGACAGCGAGCGCTTCCAGGGGCGGGGACGCTGCGCCTGCATCATCGCGCGCAACTGGCGCGCCGACTGCCGGCGCGCCAAGACCCCGCCGACATCGCAGGCCATGGCGATGCGCTCGATCGGCGCGGTGGCGATGCGGACGACAATCCTGCCAAATCCCTTCACGCGTTCGATGGCGTCGTCGATGAAGGTGGTGGTCAGCCGGGTCACGAGGGTCGTCATGGGGGGCTCCTTCGAAATGAACATTGTTCAAAACATATAGGCTAAACGTGAGCAACGCTCAAGAAGAATCTTCGCGGGATCGCAAAAAAAATCTGCGGCGGCAGACCATGCTCGACACAGCGAGCGCCATCATTGCCGCTAATGGATTGAGATCATTGAAGGTTCGGGATGTCGCCGAGGCTGCCGACTGCTCGATCGGGAGCGTCTATAATGAGTTCGGGGACTTCGACGGGGTGATCCTGACCGTCAATCGCGAGACGGTCCGGGCCCTGACCGACCGGCTGCGGGCGGTTCCCGCCGACGACCCGGTCCGCCAGCTCCACGGCCTGGCCGATACCTACCTGGCCTTCGCGGCCGACCACGCCAATCTGCTGCGCGCGCTGTTCGAGCATCGCATGGAGGGCGACCGGCCGTTCCCGGAAGACATCCTGCTGATGGTGATGCAGGCATTCGCGCTGATGCACGCGCCGCTGGTGCGGCTGTTGCCGGACCGCGATCCCACAGAAGTGGCGCTATTGGCGCGCACGATGTTCTCCGCGGTGCATGGCATCATCTCGCTCGGCCTCGAAGAACGGATGGTCGCGGTGCCGCCGGACAAGCTGCGCCGGCAATTGGCGCAGTTCGTCGCCACGCATCTGGCGGGATTGGGGATCGCTCCACCGGTGCCCTGACGGGCGCGCAAGCACGCAACGCGAAGCATCGATCGCGCCGCGCGCTCACGAACCGCGCAGCCGGACACGTCGCGCAAGGCGCGGCTGCGACCACGCCAGCCGCTCAACGCAAGTTGTGCCGTTCAAATCGGGGCATTGTGATTTCCCGGGAGGAAAGCATGCTGGAGCGCACCAAGCCGCAAAGCCCGTTCTACACGGCCGAGCATGAAGCCTTCCGCGACGTGATGCGCCGCTTTGTCGCGCGCGAGATCGAGCCGTTCGCCAGCGAATGGGACGAGGCCGGCGGGTTTCCGCGCGAGCTGTATCGCAAGGCGTCCGAAATCGGGCTGCTCGGGCTCGGCTTCCCCGAAGAGTTCGGCGGCGTGCCGGCGGACCAGTTCATGAAGATCGTGGCGTCGCAGGAGCTGGCGCGGGCCGGCGCCGGCGGCGTCAGTTCGAGCCTGATGAGCCACACCATCGGCTCGCCGCCGATCGCGCGCGCCGCGCGGCCCGAGGTCAGGGCGCGGGTGCTGCCGCAGGTGCTGTCGGGCAAGAAGATCTCGGCGCTCGCGATCACCGAGCCGAGCGGCGGCTCCGACGTCGCCAATCTCCGCACCAGGGCGCGGCGCGACGGCGATCATTATGTCGTCGGCGGCGAGAAGACCTTTATTACGTCCGGCATGCGCGCCGATTATCTGACGGTGGCGGTGCGCACCGGTGGCGAGGGACCGGGCGGCGTCAGCATGCTGCTGATCGAGGGCGACACGCCGGGACTGTCGCGCACCAAACTCAAGAAGATGGGCTGGTGGGCGTCGGATACCGCGACGCTGCATTTCGACGAATGCCGGGTGCCGGTCGGAAACCTGATCGGCGAGGAGGGCCAGGGCTTCAAGATCATCATGCATAATTTCAACAGCGAGCGCATGGGCATGGCGGCGAGCTGCACGGCCTACGCCCGGGTCTGCGTCGAGGAGGCGATCGCCTATGCCAAGGAGCGCCAGACCTTCGGCAAGCCGCTCGCGCAGCACCAGGTGATCCGTCATAAGCTGGTCGACATGGCGCAGAAGGTCGCGGCGTCGCAGGCGATGCTGGAACTGCTGGCGTGGCGGCTCGGACAGGGCGAAAATCCGGTCGCCGAAATCTGCATGATGAAGAACCAGGCGACGCAAACCATGGCGTTCTGCGCGTCGGAGGCGGTGCAGATATTTGGCGGTGCGGGTTTCATGCGCGGCGTCAAGGTGGAGCGGATCTATCGCGAGGTGAAGGTGAATGCCATCGGCGGCGGGACGGAAGAGATCATGAAGGATCTCGCGTCGCGGCAGATGGGGTTGTGACGCCGCCACACTCTCCGTCATGCCCGGGCTTGACCCGGGCATCCACGACTTTGCAGCGGTAGAAGAACGTGGATGGCCGGGACAAGCCCGGCCATGACGAAATCAAAACATTGGAGCCACGCCAACAACATGCTCTTCACCGCCGACCATGACGAACCCCGCCGCGCCCTGCAGAAATTCATCGCCGCCGAGATCAACCCGTTCGTCGACGAATGGGAGAAGAACGACATCTTCCCGGCGCACGAACTGTTCAAGAAGCTCGGCAATCTCGGCTTCCTCGGCCTCAACAAGCCCGCCGAATTCGGCGGCCAGGGACTGGATTACTCCTACGCGCTGATGATGGCCGAGGAGCTCGGCGCCATCACATGCGGCGGCGTGCCGATGGCGATCGGGGTGCAGACCGACATGGCGACACCGGCGCTGGCGCGGTTCGGCTCCGACGAGGTGCGCCGCGAGTTTCTTGCGCCCGCGATTGCCGGCGACGCGGTCGCCTGCATCGGCGTCTCCGAGCCGGGCGCCGGCTCCGACGTCGCCTCGATCAAGACAAGTGCCCGTTCCGACGGCGACGACTACGTCATCAACGGCGGCAAGATGTGGATCACCAACGGCACCCAGGCCGACTGGATTTGCCTGCTCGCCAACACCAGCGACGGCCAGGTCCATCGCAACAAATCGCTGATCTGCGTTCCGATGAAGAGCAAGGGCGTGCAGGTCGCGCGCAAGCTCGACAAGATGGGCATGCGCTCGTCCGACACCGCGCAGATCTTCTTCGACAATGTCCGGGTGCCGAAGCGCAACCGCATCGGCGAAGAAGGCGCGGGCTTTACCTACCAGATGATCCAGTTCCAGGAGGAGCGGCTCTGGGGCGCGGCGGCGTGCCTCAAGGCGCACGAATTCATCATCAACGAAACGATCGAATACACCCGCAACCGGAAAGCCTTTGGCGGCTCGATCCTCGATAACCAGACCGTGCATTTCAAGCTGGCGGAACTGCAGACCGAGGTCGAACTGCTGCGCTCGCTGATCTACCGCGCCGCCGAAGCGCTGGTCGCCGGCGAGGACGTCACGCGGCTCGCCACCATGGCCAAGCTGAAGGCGGGACGGCTGGGCCGCGAACTCACGGATGCCTGCCTGCAATATTGGGGCGGCATGGGCTTCATGAACGAGACGCCGGTCAGCCGCGCCTACCGCGACAGCCGCCTGACCTCGATCGGCGGCGGCGCAGACGAAGTGATGCTGATGGTGCTATGCAAGATGATGGGCACGCTGCCGAAAAGCCGATACTGACAACCGCCGCACAAGGGAACATTTGATGATCACGCTCTATCACTGCGACGGCGCCCGCTCGTTCCGGCCGCTCTGGATGCTGGAAGAGATGGGCCTGCCCTACGAGCTGAAGATGCTGCCGTTTCCGCCGCGCGTCCTCGCCAAGGAATATCTCGCGATCAATCCGCTCGGCACCATTCCATTCATGGTCGATGGCGAGACGAAGATGACGGAATCCTCCGGCATCTGCTATTATCTCGGCACCCGATACGGGCCGACGCCGCTGATCGTCGGGCTGGACGATCCGGCCTATGGCGCGTTCCTGAACTGGATGTACTTTAGTGACGCCACGCTGACCTTTCCGCAGACGCTGGTGCTGCGATACAGCCAGCTCGAACCGGAGGAACGCCGCAACCCGCAGGTCGCCGGCGATTACGCCAAATGGTTCCTCGGCCGGCTGCGCGCCGTGGAGGCAGCCACCGCGAATGGCAAGAATTTGTGCGCCGGGCGTTTTACCGCGGCCGATATCGTCAACGGCTACGCGCTGCGCCTCGCCGGCAATATCGGGCTCGCCAAGGACTTTGGCCCCAATGTCGCGGCCTATTGGGCGCGGCTGCAGGCACGCGACGGCTACCAGCGCGCGCTGGCGGCGGAACGCAAGGCCGGCGTGGAGCAGAATGTCGCGCCGCGGGTGAGGGCGTAGCTTCACTTCACCCGCCCCTTGAGGGGGCGGGGTGACAGACTATCCGCGCATGCTCTGTTCGACGTGGAAATATTTGTCACCTCAGCTAGCGGAGCATACGCGGATAGCCTGTTCACCCCGCCCCGCCCCGCCACGCATCTTGCGATGCGTGTCGACCCGCCTCCTCAAGGGGCGGGTGGAACAAGAGATGCGCATCGCCCCGGAATGACGACCCTCTTAAACCGATGACACGCCACAATTTTCCGCTATGGTTGACCTCATCGCAGCGGCCAGAGAGTCGCGCGAGGAGGATGCACCATGGACGATACCGGCCACAAATCCGGCCATCTGATGCTGATCACCCCGGAGCGCGTTTTCTACGCCGGCCTCCTTGGCCGCCCGAGCCAGCGCTGCTCGGGGGGACTCAATATCTATGTCTCGATCCAGGACGGCTTGCGCCTGACCACCGCCGATGGCCACGAGCGCCATGGCGAGATGGTGGCGTTGCTGCCGAACGTAAGGCACACCATTGCAAGCGATCACCGCTCGGTGCTGTGCATCGTGATCGAGCCGGAGAGCGTGCGTCCCGGCGCGCTCGAAGAACTGGCCCGACGTCTGGACGGGCCGGAAGGCCCGTCCTTCATCCCCCGCGTCCGCGCTGCCTATTTCGAATTGCTTGAACACCACGCCGGCCGTGAATTCTCCAGCGCCGAATTCGATACGTTGTGCCTGGGCGAGGCATTGCCGCGGCGCGAACTCGACGCCCGCATCGCCCGCGCCATCCTGCAGATCGGAAAATTCTCCGGCGAGCCGGTGACCGCGGCGAGCTGCGCGGCGGAAGCCGGGCTGTCGCCGTCGCGCTTCCTGCATCTGTTCAAGGAGGAGACCGGGATTTCCTTCCGCTCGTTCCGCGCCTGGAAGCGGGCGCGGCATCTGCTGCACTTCGCCAACCAGGATATCAATCTCGCGCACCTGGCGCAGGACATCGGCTATCCCGATTCGACGCATTTCAGCCACTCGATCCGCCGCTTCTACGGGTTGAAGCCGCGCGCGATTTTCTCGGGCTCGCGCGATCTCGCGATCTACAGCCACCGCCACGCCGCGGCGGGCAATAGCGGGTGGACGCAAGAAGCGACCTGATGCGGCACGCATGATCGCGAACGCTGGTTCCGCGATCATGCGCGTCTCGCAAAAGGCTTCTCCATGGGCGACAAGGCCGTCATCACCTGCGCGCTGAACGGCGTGCTGACCGATCCGAAGCAGCACAACGTGCCGGTGACGCCGGAGCAGATGGCGCGCGAAGCCAGGGCCGCGTTCGATGCCGGCGCCAGCATCATGCATGTCCATTTGCGCCAGCAGGAGCCGAACAGGGGTCACCTGCCGTCGTGGGACGTCAACGTCTCGAAGGACATCCAGCAGGCGATCCGCGAGGCCTGCCCGGGCGTCATCATCAACCACACCACGGGAACCTCGGGCCCGAACTACCAGGGCGCGCTCGATTGCGTGCGCGAGACCAGGCCGGAGATCGCCGCCTGCAACGCCGGCTCGCTGAACTACCTCAAGGTCAAGGCCGACAACAGCTGGGCCTGGCCGCCGATGATGTTCGATAACGCGGTCGAGAAGGTGCAGGACTATCTCGACGTCATGAAGGTCGCAGGAACGATTCCGGAGTTCGAGTGCTTCGACGTCGGCATTGTCCGTTGCGTCAACATGTACATGCAGACCGGAATGTATTCGGGCCCGCTCGAATATAATTTCGTGATGGGCGTCGCCTCCGGCATGCCGGCCGATCCCGAATTGCTGCCGATCCTGCTCAAGCTGAAACTGCAGCAAGGCCGCTGGCAGGTCACCGCGATCGGCCGCGCCGAGATCTGGCCGCTGCACCAGCGCTGCGCCGAACTCGGCGGACATTTGCGCACCGGGCTCGAGGACACCTTCTATCTCGCCGATGGCACCAAGGTGACCTCGAACGGTCAGCTGATCGAGGAGATCGCCGGCTGCGCGCGCCGCGCCGGCCGCGAGATCGCAAGCCCGGCGGAAGCGCGGGCGATCTTCGGGACGAGACATTGATTGGTCGTTCCGGGGCATCCGCAGGACAAACCTCAGATGCGCAGTGCGCATCGGGGAACCTCGAGATTCCGGGTTCGATGCTGCGCATCGCCCTGGAATGACGGAGTTATATATGGCCATCCTCGAATCCACCATCGCTCCCTCCAGCGCCGCCTTCAAGGCCAACCGCGACGGCATGCTGGCGCTGATCGCGCGGATGCGCGCGCTGGAAGATCGTACGCGCACCGCCTCGGCTGCGGCGAAAGACCGCTTCCACAAGCGCGGGCAGTTGCTGCCGCGCGAACGTGTGGCGCTGGTGCTCGATCCCGGTTCGCCCTTCATCGAACTGTCGACGCTGGCCGGCTACATGTTCGACGTCCCGGATGCGGAGAAGAGCGTGCCGGGCGGCGGCTTGATCGCCGGCATCGGCTTCGTCTCAGGCATCCGCTGCATGGTCAGCGCCAACGACGCCGGCATCGATGCGGGCGCGCTGCAGCCCTACGGTCTCGACAAGACGCTGCGGGTGCAGGAACTGGCGTTGGAGAACAAGCTGCCTTACGTGCAGTTGGTCGAAAGCGCCGGCGCCAATCTGTTGCGCTACCGCGTCGAGGATTTTATCCGCGGCGGCAACATTTTTCGTAATCTCGCCCGGCTGTCGGCGGCAGGATTGCCGGTCGTCACCGTGACGCATGGATCGTCGACCGCCGGCGGCGCCTATCAGACTGGCTTGTCGGACTACATCGTGATGGTGCGCGGCCGCACCCGCGCCTTCCTCGCCGGCCCGCCGCTGTTGAAGGCGGCCACCGGCGAGATCGCGACCGAAGAGGAACTCGGCGGCGCCGAGATGCACACGTCGATCTCCGGCCTCGGCGATTATCTCGCCGAGGACGACCGCGACGCGCTACGCATCGCGCGCGACATCATGGCCAATCTGCCATGGGACCGGCCGAAGCCTTCGGAAACCTCCTTCAAGCCGCCGCGCTACGACGCCGAGGAGTTGCTCGGCATCATGCCGATGGACCACAAGCGGCCCGTCGACATGCGCCAGGCCATCGCGCGCTTCGTCGACGATTCCGATTTCACCGAATTCGGTGCCAATTACGGCCCCGCGACCGTCTGCGGCCATGCCCGCATCGAGGGACAGGCGATCGGCATCATCACCAATAACGGCCCGCTCGACGTGCCCGGCGCCAACAAGGCGACGCATTTCATCCAGGCCTGCTGCCAGTCGCGCACGCCGATCCTCTACATGAACAACACCACCGGCTACATGGTGGGTAAGGCCTATGAGGAAGCCGGCATGATCAAGCACGGCTCGAAAATGATCCAGGCGGTGACGTCGGCGACGGTGCCGCAGATCACGCTCTATTGCGGCGCCTCGTTCGGTGCCGGCAATTACGGCATGTGCGGGCGCGGCTTTCATCCGCGCTTCTGCTTCTCGTGGCCCAACGCCAGGACCGCCGTGATGGGCGGCGAGCAGGCGGCCGAGACGATGGCGATCGTGACCGAGGCCGCGGCCGCGCGCCGCGGCAAGCCGATCGAGAAGCAGAAGCTCGACGCCATGAAGGCGCAGATCACCGGCGTGTTCGACAGCCAGATGGACGTATTCTCGACCAGCGCGCGGGTGCTGGACGACGGCGTGATCGACCCGCGCGATACCAGAAGCGTGCTGGCCGAGGTGCTTGCGATTTGCCGAGAAGCCGAGGCGCGGACGCCGCAGCGCATGCAGTTCTCGGTGGCGCGGCCATGAGCGACCAGATGATGAAGCGGACGCCGTTCTTCAAGATTCTCGTCGCCAACCGCGGCGAGATCGCGCGGCGGATCATGCGCACCGCGCGGCGGCTCGGCTACGGCGTGGTCGCCGTCTATTCCGATGCCGATCGCGATGCGCTGCATGTGCGCGAAGCGGATTCGGCCGTGCGGATCGGCGAGGCGCTGCCGGCGGAGTCCTACCTGCGGATCGATGCCATCATCGCCGCCGCCAAGGCCAGCGGGGCCGGCGCGGTGCATCCCGGCTACGGCTTTCTCGCCGAGAACGCGGCGTTTGCGCAGGCCTGCCGCGACGCCGGGCTGGCGTTCATTGGGCCGTCGCCGGAGGCGATCCGGGCGATGGGCAACAAGGCCGGCGCCAAGGACATCATGCAGAAGGCCGGCGTGCCCTGCGTGCCCGGCTATCAGGGCAAGGACCAGAGCGACGCGGCGATGCTGGCCGAAGCGAGGAAGATCGGCTTCCCCGTCATGATCAAGGCGGTCGCCGGCGGCGGCGGGCGCGGCATGCGGCTGGTCGCGGACGCCGGGGCGTTTCCGGATGCGCTGCGCAGCGCGCGCTCGGAGGCGCAGGGCGCGTTCGGCGACGGCAGCGTGATCCTGGAGCGCGCCATCGTCAATCCGCGCCATATCGAGATCCAGGTGTTCGGCGACCGCTACGGCAATGCCATTCATCTCGGCGAGCGCGATTGCTCGGTGCAGCGGAGGCACCAGAAGCTGATCGAGGAAGCGCCGTCGCCGGCGGTCACCCGGAAGCTGCGGGCGCGGATGGGCGAAGTCGCGGTCGCCGCGGTCCGACAACTTCGCTACGAGGGCGCGGGCACGCTGGAATTCCTGCTCGACGAAAGCGGACAGTTCTATTTCATGGAGATCAACACCCGCCTGCAGGTCGAACATCCGGTCACCGAGGAGATCACGGGTCTCGATCTCGTCGAATTGCAACTGCGCGTCGCAAGCGGCGAGCCGCTCGGACTGGTGCAGGAAGACGTCAAATCCTCAGGCCATGCCATCGAGGTCCGGCTGTGCTCCGAGGATGCCGGTCACGATTTCATGCCGCAGTCCGGCCGCATGGCGCTGTGGCAGATGCCTGACGGCGTCCGCGTCGAGCACGCGCTGCAATCCGGCTCCGAGGTTCCGCCGTTCTACGATTCGATGATCGCAAAGATCATCGTGCATGGCGCCGACCGCAACGAGGCGCGCAGCCGGCTGATCTGCGCGCTGGAGCAGACCGCGGCGCTCGGCGTCACAACCAACCAGGGATTTCTGATTTCCTGCCTGCGCCATCCCGTGTTTGCCAAGGGCGAGGCCACCACCGCCTTCATCGGCCATCATCGTGAAGAGCTGCTGGCGCCCGGTGGCGGCGCCAACGCGGAAGCCGCCCTGGCGGCGCTGTTGCTCTACGTCACCCACCCGCACGCGCCGGTCTGGCGTGCTGGCCGCAGCCTGGCCGCGGCGTTTCCGCTGACGATGCGGATCGATTGCGGGCATGGCGTGCGGGAGGTCGATGTCGTGCGCGATCGTGACGGCTGCCATGTCGCCGTCGTCGATGGCGAGGAGCGCCGGTTCGAGATCGAGGAGCTCAGCTGCGACGCGATCCGGTTCCGCGCCGGCGGCCTGATGGAATCCGCAAGATTTTTGCGCGATGGCGAATATCTGCATGTCCTGTATCGCGGCGCCACCCGCTCGGTCCGTGACCTCACGCTGGCCGCGCCGGCGTCGGCCGCTGCCGGCGGCGGTGACGGCAAGGTCCGCGCCGCCATGAGCGGCCGCGTGGTCGCGCTATGGGTCAAGCCGGGCGAGCAGGTCGCGGCCGGCCAGCCGGTGTTGACGCTGGAAGCGATGAAGATGGAGCACGTGCACACGGCCGGCGTCGCCGGCACGGTGTCGTCGATCGACGTCGCCGAGGGCGAGCAGGTCACCACCGGCAGGATCGTCGTGGAAATCGCGGCGGCGTAACCGTCGCGGGAGCCATCAGCGGCGGTAGCGGCCGGCGCGCGAATATACCGGGCGGTTTTCCTGTGTCAGCCGGCTGGCGAGGCTGGCGCGGGCTTCGCTGCCGCGCGGGGGCATCGCCTGTTGCAGCTCCTCCAGGAAAATCGGCTTCGAGAAGTAGAAGCCCTGGGCGCAGCGGATCTTGGTCGCGGCCTGCAGATAGGCCAGTTCCTCGAAGCTTTCGAGGCCTTCGGCGACCACCGTCATGCCGAGCGCCTCGCTCAGCGACTCGATGGCGCGCAGGATGCTCTGGCTGCGCGGCCGCTTGTGAATGTCGGTGATGAAGGAGCGATCGATCTTGATCTCGTCGGCGGTGATGTCGGCCAGCGCCGACAGCGATGAATAGCCGATGCCGAAATCGTCGATCGAGACCTTGACGCCGAGCTTGCGGAAGATCGGCAGAATCTCGTCCTGGAAATGCGTCTTGGTGACGAAGGCGTCCTCGGTGACCTCGATCATGAACCGGGTCGGAAAGCCGGTGGCCTCCAGCGCCCTGGCGAACGGCCGCATGAACTCCGGATTGCCGGCCTGGGTCGCCGCGACGTTGATGCTGATCGTGGCGTCGCGGCCGAACGTTTCGTCGATCAGGTCGATCGACTTGACGATCTCCGCCAGCACCAGATGGGTCAGTTCGTCGATCAGGCCGAGCTCGGTGGCCAGACTGATGAACGTGCTCGGCGCCTGGATCACGCCCTCGTCGTCGCGCAGGCGCACCAGCGCCTCGACGCCCTTGACCTGCTGGGTGCGGATGTCGACCTTGGGCTGGAAGGCGCAGCAGAACCGCTTTTCCAGGATCGCCTGGCGGAGCGATTGCTCGATCTTCATCCGCGCCAGCGCCTCGCGCTCCATGCTGGCGTTGAAGAACGCGGCGGCGCCCTTGCTGGTGTTCTTGACGCGGTACATCGCGATATCGGCATTCTGGCGCAGCACCTCATAGCTGCGGCCATGCTCGGGATACAGGCTGACGCCGATCGACGTCGAGGCGAAGATCTCCGAGCCGTCGATGAAGAACGGCGCCTTCAGCCGCTGCAGGATGAAGTCGATATATTCCTCGACTTCGGCGTCGTTCCGGCACGGGTTGAGCAGCAGCACGAACTCGTCGCCGCTGATCCGCGACAGGATATCGGAATCGCGGAGGTCGAGGCTCAGCCGCTTCGACATCTCCACCAGCAGCATGTCGCCGACCGAATGCCCGTAATAGTCGTTGATATGCTTGAAATTGTCGATGTCGAGAAACGCCAGCGCGAAGCGGCCCTGCCCGGTATCGTATTTCAGCAGGCTGTTGACGCGATGCTCGATCACGCGCCGCGTCGGCAGGCCGGTCAGCTCGTCGTAATAGGCCGAGCGGAACAGGTGGTCTTCGAACGCCTTCTGTTCGGAGATCTCGGTCGAGCTCGAAATCAGAAGGTTGCGTCCGGCGACCTTGACCGGCCGGTGCGAGGTGAGGAACACCTGCTTGCCGGCGCCGCGGGCGATGGCTTCCTCCTGTACGACGGGCCGTCCGCCGCGCAGCAATTCGAGGTAGGCGTCGCGCCGCTCGTCCGGCTGCAAGGCTGACGGGACCGCGGCGGCCGTCTCCAGCAGGGCGGTGGCGGCATCGTTGATGAGCACGAACTCGCCGTGCTCGTCCTGAACCGTCACGCCGGCCGGCAGCAGCCTGAAGACTTCGCGCAGGATGCTCGATTCGGTCTGGAAAATGCTCTCGTCGCGGGCCGGAGCCGGCGCCTGAAAGTCATGCTTGTTTGAACTACGCATGCCGCGCAGCTTGGCAACGTCCATTGTAGCATTGGTTAAGTGGAACTGCGAAAAACCGGGACAACCCTAGAAGTCGCGGTATTTCGGCGATGCGGGACGTGATCGTCATTAACGGAGCGTCAATGCCGATGAAGAAAATCGGCCGGGTGCACAGCGGTCCATCTGCCGTGCCGGCGAACCCGGCGCGCGGGATCGGCGGATTAGCTCGCGGGAATCCGGCATTGCATCGTGCAATGGACGCCGGTCCGGAGATAGCGAATATCCGTCCGGCCGTCGAACCCGCGCAGCGCCGATTGCAGCAGCTTGCTGCCGAAGCCCGGCGGACCGACGCCTTCGACCGCCGGACCTTCGGTCTCGTCCCAGGTCAGGTTCAGCCTGTTGTCGGACACCGTCCACGACACCTGCAGCATGCCGCGCCCGGAGGAGAAGGCGCCGTATTTGCCGGCATTGGTGGCGAGTTCGTGAAAGACCAGCGCCAGGCTGACCGCGAGCTTCGCCGGCAGGAACAGCGGGTCGCCGTTCAGGCTGAAACGGACATGTCCGTAGGGCCCGAGTTCGGAGTGCAGCATGTCCTTGATGTCGCAACCGGTGCCGTCGAGCCTAGCGATCAGATCGTCGGTCGCCGACAGCGCGCGGAGCCGGCGATCGATGCTGCCCCAGATCTGCGGCTGCTCCTGCAGGATCTGGTGCAGCACCGCGTGGATCGTCGAGGTCTTGTTCTTGAGCCGGTGCTGCAATTCGGCGATCAGCAGCCTGCGATATTCCTCCTCCTCGATCAGGCGCCTCGCATTCTCCCGCTGTTGCGCCAGGAGCTTTCGGTAATGCGCGACGCCCCACATCGTGACGCCGCACACCGCCCAGAACATCGCCAGCAGCGCGAGCCGGGCGGTGTCGACCGCGGCGTTGCTGAAACTGACGATGATGCCGAGCAGGCCGCCGGCGATCGCGGTGGCGATCCCGATCCGGATGCCGCCGACAGCGGCGGCAAAAAACACCGCCGGAAAATACGGCGTGAAGAATACGTCGGGACGCAGCTGCGCCATCCCCCAGCGAATCACCGTCGACAGCGCGAGGCAGCCGGCCGCGAAGCCCAGGCTGAAAAGCGGCGAGGGTTGGGCGATGCCGTGCCAGCCGCGGCGAAATTCATCGATCAATGTCTTCATTGGGGCTGTCACTTCACGTGATCAGGGAATCCAAAATATGACCGAGCCGATCGAAACCCGGGAATTTCGTGGCGCGTGATGGCGCGGGAACCGGATACCCGCCTCGTCGTCCGCGGGAAGAGCCAACGGTCGCGCGAAGGCGCGACCGTCGGCGACATGCGGGAGCCGGTGGGCGCGTCATCCCGCATGTCGCTGCGCTCATGGCGGGCTACGAGGATCGCTGCGTCGCGGGCGAGTCGTTAAGGCCGATTGTCTGCCAGTCGGGCTCACCGGAAGTGTTCGCACGCGCGACCGCCGTGACGCGTCACACCGCTTTCAGCATCACGCGGAGCCCGTCGCGCGGTTTGGGGATCGGCCAGATCTGCCAGTCCGGCCGGTAGCCCGGCTCCAGCGACACTTCGAGATTCTGCAGAAAATGCCGCGTGAAGCATTTCGCCTGCATATAGGCGAAATGCAGGCCGAGGCACATATGCGCGCCGCCGCCATAAGGCACCCAGGCGAAGCGATGGCGGTTGCGTTGGGCCTCGTCGGTGAAGCGCAGCGGATCGAATTGTTCCGGCTCGGGCCAGATGTCGGGCATGTGGTGGGTGAACAGCGGATTGATGCCGACCATGCTGCCGGCCGGGATCGCGTAGCCCTTGAAGGTGAAGTCCTTGATGGAACGGCGCGGCATCGAGGGCACCGGCGGCTTCAGGCGCAGCGCTTCCTTGAAGGCCATTTCGGTGAGCTTCATGGCTTCGAGATGATCGAAGTTCATCGGGGCGTCGGCGGCGAGGCCGAGCGCGGCGACTTCGTCGCGCAGCTTCCGCTGCCATTCCGGATGCGCGGCCAGTTCGCCGATGAACGACGTCAGCGACGAGGTCAGCGTGTCGTGCGCCGCCATCATCAGGAAGCTCATGTGATCGACGATGTCCTGCGTCGACAACAGGGCACCGTCCTCATGAGTCGCATGGCACAGCTGCGAGAACAGGTCGTCGCCGCCGCCCTTGGCCCGCCGCAGCGGGATCTGCTCGGAGAAATAGGCGACGATGCGCTTGCGACCCTTGACGCCGCGCGCCATTTGCGTGCCGGGCCACGGCTTTCGGATCACCGCGACGGAGGCGGCCACCATGTCGACGAAGGCGTTGGTGATCTCGTCCACTTCCGGCCCGATCCCGGCGCCGAGAAACGACGTCGCGGCGAGGTCGAGCGTCAGCTGCTTCATCGCGGGATAGAGCAGCATCGGCCCGGGCTTCGCCTTCCACTGCGCCACCCGCGCCGCGATGCCCGCGTCGAGGTCGGCCAAATAGGACTTCATCGGCCCGGACTTGAACGCCACCGACAGCGCGCGCCGGTGCAACCGGTGCTCCTCGAAATCGAGCAGCATCAGGCCGCGCGGAAACAGCAGCCCGAGGATCCGGCCCCAGCCCAGCGTCGAGGAAAACTGCCGGGCCTGGTCGAACAGTACGAGCTCGTTGGCGTCGGGTCCGAGCAGCACGAGGCTGGTCTCGCCGAACAGATGGCTGCGATAGACCAGGCCGTATTTCTTCGACTGCCGCTCGACCTGTCCCTTCGGGTCGGCCAGCACCTCCAGCGTCTTGCCGATCAGCGGCCAGCCCTCGTCGCCGGGGATGTGGGTCAGCGAATTGCGCTTCGGCGGCGTAAAGCTGTAGGCGGGGGCGGCGATACCTTGCATCGACATGGCCATTGCTCCGGTTGAGCCTCGAACGTCGCCAATATTATCCACCGTACCGGGGGATTTGTCGCGGCCTGAATGCGGCCGGGCGGCGGGTCCCGGCATGGCCGCAGCGGCCAGCACCGCATTGCCGCACCCTGCAAGGAAACGGCGCGGAGTGCTTCTCCGCGCCGTTCATTAGTCTGTGATGCGTCGTTCGCATCAGGCCGTGCGCTTGGCGGCTTCCTTCTGCAGATCCGGCGCGTTGACGGTCGGGATCGCCACCCGCCCCGGGCCGGTGAGCGGCAGCGCGGCGGCGGCCTTCTCGTTTTCCATGATCTTGGCCATCACGGCCTGGCCCGCGCGCTCGAACACCGCGCGGTTCTCGATCAGGAATTTCTGCGACTCGCGCAGCTTGGTCACATAGCCGTTGATCTCGGGGATCACATAGCGCGCCACCATGTCCCAGCTGCGGCGGGTGTTTTCCGGGTTGGCCCAATCGTGCACGAAGCCGATGATGGCGCCGACGCCGCCCGAGACGTGGATCAGGTTCTTGATGGTCTTCACGAGATCGTCGGGCGTGCCGATGGTCGAGGCAGCGTTCTCGCCGCCCGCGGTCTTCTCCACCGCGTCCTCCGGCGACTTGAACGGCTCGACGCCTGGCCGCTGCAGCGTGCGCACGGTATATTCATTGTGCCAGCGCATCAGGCCCTGGCCTGCCTCGCGCTGCGCCTGTTCGCGGGTCTCGGCGATGTGCCAGCTCAGCAGCACGCGCCAGTCGGAACGACTGACGGTGGTGCCGGCTTTCTTTGCCGCATCCTCGGCAAAGCCCCATTGCGTCGGCAGCGCCATCAGGCCCTGCGTCGACATCGAGCCCAGCGAGATGATGCCGATGCCGTATTTGCCGGCCAGCGTCATGCCCGACGGCGAGATCTGCGAGGCCACCACGAACGGCATGTCCTCCTGCAGCGGCAGCAATTGCAGCGCGGCGTCCTGCATGGTGAACCAGTCGCTCTTGGCGGTGACGCGCTCGCCCCTGAACAGGCGGCGGATGATCGCGATCGCCTCGTCCTGGCGGTCGCGCTGCGTCATCGGGTCGATGCCGAGCGTGTGCGCATCCGACGCCAGCGCGCCCGGCCCGGAGCCGAAGATGGCGCGGCCGCCGGTCATCCAGTCGAGCTGCACCATGCGCTGCGCGACGTTGTAGGGATGGTGATAGGGCAGCGAGACCACGCCGGTGCCGAGCTTGATCCGCTTGGTGCGTTCGCCGGCGGCGGCCAGGAACATTTCCGGCGAGGCGATCATCTCCCAGCCCGACGAATGGTGCTCGCCGCACCAGAACTCGTCATAGCCGAGCGTGTCGATCTGCTCGACGAAGTCGAGGTCGCGGCGGAACTGGAGCAGCGGGTTCTCGCCGATCGGGTGATGCGGGGCGAGAAAGGCGCCGAATTTCAGGCGTGCCATGGGTGGTTTTCTCCGAAGAATATTGTTGTTCTGGAATGGCTCGCGACCAAGGTACGGGGTGGGGCAGGGCAAGGCAATGCGGAAAGCCCGCCTTGGACGCATGGTTGTCACGCAAAGCAGGCTGACTTACCGTGGTCCGGAATACCGCCTCGTGCCGCGCGGCAGAAGGCCATCATGAAGCTCGCCAAACCCCGCATCGATATCGGTTTTGCCACCAACGACGCGCCGGCCGCGCTGGCGTTCTGGCAGAACGAGATCGGCCTGCCGTTCGACTACACCCAGCCGATCCGCCGCGGCTACAAGCAGCACCGTCACGATCTCTGCGGCTCGATCCTGAAGATCAACCAGGTCTATGAGACGCTGCCGGACAATCCACCCTCCGGCTATCGCGAATTGCTGATCGCGCGCGACGATATCGCGACGCCGAAGCCTTTGACCGATCCGGAAGGCAACCGCGTCAGGCTGGTGCCAAAGGGAATGTCTGGAATCGAGCGCATCGGCATCCGCCTCGGCGTTCGCGACGTCGCGGCGCATCGCCGCTTCTACACCGAGGCACTTGGACTGCCTGAAGGCGAGGCCGCCGATGGCGCGGCGACCTTTCTGGCCGGTGATACCGTGCTGATCGTCGAACAGGCCGCGGATGCGCCTCGCGATGCCGCGTTCGAGGGCAAGGGCTGGCGCTATATCACGTTCCAGGTGTTCGAGGTCGATCGCGAACACGCTTACGTGCTGGCGCATGGCGGCCGCGAGGCCCGCGCGCCGGTCACGCTCGGCACCACGGCAAGGATCTCCATGGTGCGCGATCCCGACGGCAACTGGATCGAGCTGTCGCAGCGCGCTTCGCTGACGGGATCGCTGGAGCCGTCGGCGGCGTGATTTCGCCGCGTTGCAAACTGACCTGGGAGACTGGCTCGCCGACGGCGATCGGTTGCGGTGAACGATCGTCGCTCTACAAAAAAACACAATCGGGTATGCGTAATAGGGCGCGCATCGGGGGACATGTCATGGCGCACCGCGCCGGCATCGCTGGAGGCAGCAGAGGGCAGACACGCCCCGCTCGTCGCGTCGGCCGCCGCATCGGTGCACAGCGCGGCTGCTCGAAGCATTTCGTCCCGACCTCGCTTGGTTGTTGCTCCGGCGGCTGCACTTGCCGCCAGCCCGACAGGACGGCGGTCCTGGCGGATCCGAAACCCTTTACGCCCGGGAGGTGCTGACACGACCCGGCAAGGGTCGCGACGACGATCAGGTCAAACATAAAATCAGCACAGGGAGGATACAGATGGCTTTTTACGAGCGATATCTCGGCGGCTGCGCCGCGCTTGCCGTGGCTGCCTTGTTTACGACCTCGCCGACGCAGGCCCAGGACGCGGCGGCGCTGAATGCCGAGGCGGCCCAAAAGGACTGGCCGACGCATCACGGCACCTACAAGTCCTACCACTACAGCGGCCTCGACCAGATCAACACCGGCAACGTCAAGAATCTCGAAGTCGCGTGGATGCACTTCCCGGAGCGTGCCACCCGCGGCATCCAGTCAACGCCGCTGGCCCTTGACGGCGTGCTGTATTATTCGGGCTCCTACAGCCGCGTCTACGCGCTGGACGGCGCGACTGGCCGGACCATCTGGTCCTATGCGCCGGAGCTCGACGAGGAACTGGTCAGCAAGCAGACGCACTCGCCCTACAACCGCGGCATCGCGATCGGACAGGGCAACCTCTATGTCGGCACGGTCGACGGTCGCCTCATCGCGCTCGACCTCAAGAGCGGCAAGCCGGTGTGGGACACCAAGCTGCTGGATTCCAAGAAGGTGACGGTCGGCTTCACCGGCGCGCCGCTGGTGGTGAAGGACAAGGTGATCATCGGCGCGCAAGGCGGCGAATGGACCGGCCGCGGTCCGATCTTCGGCGTCGACGGCAAGACCGGGCAGAAGAAATGGGAGTTCTTCACGGTCGCCGGCACCGAGGAGGCGATGGCGACGTGGGGCGGCGAGTCCTGGCGAACCGGTGGTGGCGGCGGCTGGATGCCGGGAGCCTATGATCCGGAAACCAACACGGTGTGGTGGGGCACCGCCAACCCGGCGCCGCTTTACGACTGGTCGGGCGCCGACTGGAAGAAGAGCGGACCGCGGCCGGGCGAAAACCTCTACACCACATCGGTGATCGCACTCGATCCCGACACCGGCAAGCTCAAATTCCACCACCAGGAGCTGCCGCACGACGCCTGGGACTTCGACTCCGCCGTCGGCGAATTCGTCATGATCGACCGCGGCGGCAAGAAGCTCGTGGTGCACGCCAACAAGAGCGGCTACATCTTCGTCTATGATCGCTCCAACGCCAAGGTCGAGAACGTCTGGCCGCTGGTCAAGAACATCAACTTCGTCAAGAGCATCGATCCCAAGACCGGCGAACTGATCGGTCGGCGCGACCTCGTGGAAGGCAAGGTCGACCCGCCGCTGTGTCCGGCGATTGCCGGCGGCATCAGCTGGAACTCCGGCGCTTACAACCCCAAGAACGGGCTGTTCTACCGGATCGGGCAGGAGTGGTGCATGGAGATGAGCGTCGAGAAGACGACGCCGATCCTTGAGCCGATGGCCCAGCTCAACATCGGCGCCACCTTCAAGATCATTCCGCCGCCGGACGGCCCGGCCCGCGGTCACCTGAGCGCCCGCGACCCCGTCACCGGCGAGAAGAAGTGGGAGGTCAATTACAAGCAGCCGCCGCTCGCCAGCGTGCTGGCCACCGCCGGCAATCTGGTCTTCGTGCCGGATTCCGAAGGCATCGTGCACGCCTATAATGCCGACACCGGCCAGGAACTCTGGTCGCGCAACAACGGCATGGGGCATAACGCCGGCATCATCAGCTATATGGCCGGCGGCAAGCAGTATGTCGCCGTGCCTGCTGGGTGGGGCAGCCTGGTGGCCGACGAGTTCGTTGCGCTCTACGGCGAGCCGTTCAAGAGCATGGCGAAGAATACCGGCGCGCTGGTCGTCTACGCGCTCAGGCAGTGACGATCATGGGGGCGGCAGGACTTGTTCTGCCGCCCTCGCCGCTCCATGCGAGGCCTACGGATTGCCGGAATGCGAATATCAATGTTGATTGCTGCGTCCATGGCCGTCATCTGGCCATGGCTGTCGATCCCGTCGTCGGCCCAACAGTCCAATTTGGTGGGCGGTTCCAATCCGCTGCCGCAGGCCGAGGCCTCGGCAGACGACATCGAAGGTGGCAAGATGTTCGCGACCACTTGCGGCTTTTGCCACCAGGACGGCGGCCGCCATGCCGGCAGAGGTCCCAAACTGTCCAAGTCCGCGCGCAGCGACGAATACATCATCGAGCGGATCAAGAAGGGCAAGGCGGGGGCCATGCCCGCCTATGGCTCGGTGTTCAGCGAGGGCCAGATCATCGCCATCCTGGCCTACATCCGGGGGCTCGATGACTAGCGCGGTCTCAGTGGCGGGAAGACGGCGATATCGCCCGGTAGGATACGTGCTCTGCTTCCTGCTGCTGACGTTCTGGATCGGGCCGGCGTCCGCCCGCTCGCTGGAAGCCGTCATCGAGCGAGGGGCGCTGACGATCTGCGCCAGTCCCAACGGCCTGCCGTTCGCCAGCAGGAACGGACCCGTCCGCGGTTTCCAGATCGAACTCGGCGAGAAGATCGCCGAGCAACTCGGCGTCAAGCTGGTGCGGGAGTGGGTGATCAGCGCGATTCAGTATCGCCGCGCCGATTGCGACCTCGTGCTCGACGTCATCGCCCGCAAGGATACGCCGCCTGGGGGCGGCGTGCGGGCTTCGCGCCCTTACCATCGCAGCGGCGTGGTGCTCGCGGTGCGCAGCGATTCGCAGGCGTCGTCGCTGGCGAATCTCGGCCCCGACCAGCGTGTCGGGGTACCGGTCGGCTCGCTGGTCTCGATGACCCTCGCCAAGGGCGGCATCACGACGTCACCGTTCGTGTTCGAGGACGACATCGTCGCAGCGCTGGCCAATCGCGAGATCGAGGCCGCTGCGGTCACCCGGATGACGGTCGGCTGGTTCAATCTGCAGCATGCCGACAAGCGGCTGCTCGTGATTCCGGCGTTCGACAACGACCCGGATCTGAACTGGAATATTGCCGCGGGCTTGCTTCGTCCCGATGAACAGCTGCGGGAGCGCGTCGATGCGGCCATCGAGGCGCTGCTGGCCGACGGCACGATCGCGCGGATTTACGCCGCCTACGGCGTCGAGTTGCGTCCGCCGCAGTGAGGCGCTGCCGATCTGCGCATGCGCCACGAACCAGGCCGCTTACCTCCGGGGTAATGGCGGCGATGACCAAATCCTGAGACCGTCCGATGCACGATATCCCGGACAAGGCCCGCCCGCATGCATCAGATCGTCTCAACTCCCGTCGACGCGTCGCGCCGCTGGTGGGTGCTCGCCATCGTTGTCGCGGCGCAATTCATGTTCGGGGTCGATGCCTTCATCGTCAATGTTGCGATCCCGACCATCGCGTTCGAGCTGCACGCCAGTGCGGCGCAGATCGAGGCCGTGATCGCCGTCTACCTGATCGCCTATGCGACGCTGGTTGTTACCGGCGGGCGGCTCGGCGATATTTACGGCGCGCGCAACGTGTTCATCGCGGGGGTCGCTGGATTCACCGTCACGTCTTTGTGGTGCGGCCTGGCGCAGTCCGGACCCGAACTGATCGCCGCACGACTGGCGCAGGGGGCGACCGCCGCATTGATGGTGCCCCAGGTGCTGGCAACGCTGCATCTGCTGTTTGCGGACAACGCCCGGGCCCGCGCCTTCGGCATCTACGGCATCGTGCTCGGGCTGGCCGGCGCGGCCGGCTTTGTGCTCGGCGGCATGTTGGTCACGCTCGATCTGGCGGGACTGGGCTGGCGCGCCGTGTTCTTCGTCAATGTGCCGCTCGGTGCTGTCATCATTGCCGCGGCCTGGAAAATCATGCCGCGCTTTCAGCGCCGGCCTGGTACGAAACTGGATATTCCCGGCGCGATTATGCTGTTTGTCGGCCTGCTGTGCCTGATCGGCCCGCTGCTGTTCGGGCACGACCTGCACTGGTCGTGGCCGACATGGCTGACGATGGCCGCAGGCGTCGGCATCGTCGCGGCGTTCGTGCGGCTGGAGCGGGTGGTCGCCCGGAGCGGCGGCACGCCCTTGATCGACCTCGCGCTGCTATCGGACCGGGCATTCCTGCGCGGCCTTGTTGCAGTGTTCTTTTTCTTCTTCGCCAACCTCTCGTTCTATCTGGTCATGACCATGTTCATGCAGAATGCGCTGAAGATATCGCCTCTGCGGGCCGGTCTGGTGTTCCTGCCCCTGGCGCTGACCTTCGTCGTGGCCTCGCGCCATAGTGGCGCGCGCGCGAAGTATCGCGGCAAGCTGGTGCTGATCGAAGGGTGCGCGTTGCAGGTCGTGGGCCTTGCCTTGCTCGGCGCTGCGATCGAATTGACCGGAGCGCCCTCCGCAGTCGGACTGTCGCTCGTGCTGATGATTTTCGGTTACGGGCAGGGACTGGTCATGGCGCCGCTATCGAGCGCCGTGCTGTCGAGCGTGAAGCCGGCGAGCGCCGGCGCGGGGTCGGGCATGTACGGCACCACCGCGCAGATCGCCAATGCCGCCGGCGTCGCGGCGATCGGCGCTGCATATTTTTCGATCGCTTCTGTCGGCTCGGCCAGGCCGGCGCTGCTCATCGCACTGGCCCTGATTGCGCTTTCGATTACCGCTTGCGGCGCGTTCCTGACATGGATGCGTCGCGTCGTGGATGACAAAATAACGTCATCTGCCAAAATTTGATTGTGGGGATTGACGGCCAAGGCTCTTTTTGTTCTGCACTGCAGCAACTATCTGTTCCGATCCGCGTTGAAAGCAGCCGTTCGAGGAGCCGTAGTTGTCGCTTGCGAAGAACATCGAATTCCTCCGTCACTTCCCGAAGCTGAACGGGCTTGGCGGCTTGGGAATTTATGGCCGCGCCGTTGCTCCGGCGGGACCAACGCCGCTTGTCGAGATCGACGGCTTCGGTACCAACCCCGGCGCCCTCAAAATGTACGCCTATGTGCCGGAGCAATTGCCGCGCAGCGCGCCGCTCGTTGTCGTGTTGCACGGCTGTGGTCAAACCGCGGCGGGGTACGACTTTGGCGCGGGCTGGTCGACGCTCGCCCGGCGTTACGGCTTTGCATTGCTGATGCCCGAGCAGCAGGCGGCGAACAACGCCAACACCTGCTTCAACTGGTTCAATCCGGGCGATGTCGCGCGCGGCCGCGGCGAAGCCGCCTCGATCCGGCAGATGATCGCGCGGATGGTTGCCGATCACGACGTCGACGCCCGCCGCATCTACATCACCGGGCTTTCCGCCGGCGGCGCCATGACCTCGGTGATGCTGGCCGTCTATCCGGACGTGTTCGCCGGCGGCGCCATCATCGCCGGTCTGCCGTTCGGCATCGCCAGCAATATGCGCGAGGCGCTCGGCGGCATGATGCGGTCGACGCCGCGTCCCGCCGACAAGCTCGGCGACCTCGTGCGTAAGGCTTCAAAACACAAGGGACCTTGGCCCAGGGTGTCGGTGTGGCACGGCAGCGCCGACCGCACCGTGAACCCCGGCAACGCCAACGAGATCGTCAAGCAATGGCTCGACGTCCACGGCCTGCCGTCCGCGCCAATGTCGGTCGGCGACGTCAACGGCCATCCGCGCGAAGTATGGTGGAATGCCGACGGCGAGACCCTGGTCGAGTCCTACACCATCTCGGACATGGCCCATGGGACGCCGCTGGGGCTCACCGGCAATGACGAGCCGTATGGCGCGGAGGGCGCGTTCCTGATCGAAGCCGGGATCTCGTCGTCCTATCACATCGCCAGCTTCTTCGGCCTGACCAGCCGCGTGAATCCGGTTGTCGAGACGGCCGAACCCGCGCCGGCGGCGAAGGTCGTCGCATCCGCCGCCACCGAAACCCTGCAATCCTCCGATTGGGCCGCGACCTTGTGGTCGAGGACGCACAAGCCGGTTCGCGAGACGAAGCCGGTGCCGCGCGAGCCAAAACGCCGCGGCATCGATGTCGGCGGCGTCATCACCCGCGCGCTGACGGCGGCGGGATTGATGAAGTAGCGGCGAGGGTCGCGGCAGCAGTCGCGTACAATTCGTGGGGACAATATTGACCAGGATCAGCTACCCGTCGGGCTTTCCGTTCGAGGATCAATACGGCTATGCCTGTGCCGTCCGGGTCGGAAATCAGGTGTTCGTTTCGGGAACGACGGCCCGCGATCACCACCTCGATGGCGATGCCTACACGCAGATGACAGCCGCCATCGCGACGGTCGCGGCGGCGCTCGGCAAGGCCGGCGCGGAGCTCCGCCACGTCGTGCGAACCGTCGTCTATGTGGTCGATATGGCGGATGCCGACCACATCTCGCGCGCGCACGGAGAGACGTTCGGTGCGTGGCGGCCGGCAAGTACGCTGGTTCAGGTCGCCGCCCTGACGCCCGCTTCGGCGCGCGTCGAAATCGAGGTGACGGCCGTCATTCACGACGGATCGGGGGCGTCGTAACCCGCCTACATCTCGCCGGTGATGAACGGGTTCGTCATCCGCTCCTGGCCGATGCTGGAGCCGGCGCCGTGGCCGCAGATGAAGCCGACATCGTCGCCGAGCGGCAGCAGCTTTTCCTTGATCGAGTTGATCAGCGTGGCGTGGCTGCCGCCGGGCAGGTCGGTGCGGCCGACCGAGCCATTGAACAGGACGTCGCCGACATGGGCGAAGCGCATTTCCTTGTTGAAGAACACCACGCTGCCCGGCGAGTGGCCCGGGCAATGCAGGATGTCGAAGATGAGGCCGCCGATCTCGACCTGATCGCCGTCGTCGAGCCAGCGGTCGGGTCCGAAATTGCGCACGCCGGTCATGCCGAAGCGCGCGCCGCTCGAGACCACATTGTCGAGCAGATATTTGTCGGCGATATGCGGGCCCTCGATCCTGACCTGCAGCGCGTCGCGCAGATCGGCGGCGCCGCCGACATGATCGATATGGCCGTGGGTGAGCCAGATCTTCTCGACCGTGACGCCGGTCTGTTTGATGGCCTCCAGGATCCTGGGAACGTCCCCGCCGGGGTCGATCACCACGGCCTTCTTGGAAGGCTCGTGCCAGATGATGGTGCAGTTCTGTTCGAACGGCGTCACCGGCACGATCATCGCGCCGGCCTTGGTGTGATTTTCGGCCTGGGATTGGGTCTCGGTCTTGTCGTCCATGCGTGACACCATATTCCACACTGAGCAGGGGTCAACACGGGCAGGGAGCGAGATGTAGCCCGTTCCAGGCCGTGATAGAGTGATCTGGACGGGTATCTAGTAGCGGAAGCTGAAAATGCAGCGGCCAGGCGAAGATTTCGACCGGGATGTGCAGGTCCTGAACCAGGCATCCAGATCGCCGCTGGGCGGCAACCGGGTGACGGCGCGGGCGTTTTCGGTCAGCGACCGGCTCAACACGTCGGGCCTGGAGCGCGGCGACGTGCTGGCGACGACGCCGCTGACCTTTCGCGTCAATGACAATGGCGTCGCGGTGCTGTTCCGCTACGGCGTCGTGGTTCTCATCGGCCTGAACGCCCTCGAAGAAGACGAGTTCATCCGCGGGCTGCAATCGCGCATGACAGGGCCGTTCGAGCGGCGCGACGAGGAAATCGCCGTCATCGAGCTGTCCGCCGAAAAGGACGAGCAGATCGCGCCGGGCGGGCCGATCGGCCTGCAGAGCCTGTCGCCGGAACGGCTGATCCTGGTGGCCGAGGCGCTGGCGAAAAGCGTGGTGCTGGCCCGGCACGAGCGCGAGGTGGCGGCGGTGTTCGACACCACCGAACCGCTGGCGCGCGAGCTGTCGCAGAGCGGACGGATCAGCGGCGGCCGGGCTTCGATCCTCAAGAACATCGGCAACGCGCTGTCGGTGCGGCACCGGGTGACGGGCCCCGTGGCCGTGTCGGAAAAGCCCGACATTCTCTGGGACAAGCCGCATCTCGAGCGGCTCTATGCGCGGCTCGAGGACGAATATGAACTGAAGGAGCGCGCCGAGGCGCTCAACGGCAAGATCGCCGTGATTTCCGAAACCGCGCAGGTCCTGACCGACATCATCGACACCCGGCGCTCGCTGCGGCTCGAAATCATCATCGTGCTGCTGATCCTGTTCGAGGTGATCATCACGATCTACCAGCTTGCGATGGGCCGGCACGGCTGATCGAGACCGGCCCTCCGCGATCGCCGGAACGGCGTTTAGCTCGATTGAACCCGGCGGCGTTTTTGGCGTTGCTTCGCCAAACCGATCGGGGTGACATCCGCATGGACAACGATCACAAGGACTGGTGGCGGTACGGCATCTTCTATCAGGTATACCCGCGCTCATTCCAGGACAGCGACGGCGACGGCGTCGGCGATCTCCGTGGCATCATCGCGCGCTTGCCGTATCTCACATCGCTTGGGGTCGATGCGGTCTGGCTGTCGCCAATCTTCCCGTCGCCGATGGCCGATTTCGGTTACGACATTTCCGACTACGTCGGCATCGATCCCGTGTTCGGCACGATGGACGATTTCGACGCGCTTGTGCGCGCGGCGCATGGCAACGGCCTCCGGCTGATCCTCGACCTCGTGCCCAACCATACCTCCGATCAGCATCCGTGGTTCGTCGAGGCACGGCGGTCGCGCGATAACCCCAAACGCGACTGGTACATCTGGGCCGATCCGGCGCCGGACGGTGGCGCCCCGAACAACTGGCTCTCCGAATTCGGCGGCAGCGCGTGGCAATACGAGGAGGCGACCGGCCAGTATTATTACCACGCGTTTCTCGCCGCCCAGCCCGACCTGAACTGGCGCAATCCCGCCGTGCGGCAGGCAATCTACGATGTCATGCGATTCTGGCTGGGCAAGGGCGTCGACGGCTTTCGCGTCGACGTGATCTGGCACCTGATCAAGGACGCGTCGTTCCGCGACAACCCGCCTAACCCGCATTATGTCGATGGACGGCCGCCGCATGAGCGGATCCTGACGCAATATTCGACCGATCAGCCCGAGGTGCAGGAGGTGGTCGCTGAAATGCGCCGCGTCATCGACGAGTTCGATGCGAGGGTCTTGATCGGGGAAATCTATCTGCCGCTGCAGCGGCTCATGGCCTATTACGGCAGGGATCTCGCCGGCGCCCACATGCCGTTCAACCTCGCGCTGCTGTCGACGATCTGGAACGCGCGCGCGATCGAGCGGATCATCGAGGAGTACGAAGCCGCCTTGCCGCCGGGCGCCTGGCCGAACTGGGTGCTGGGCAACCACGACCGGCCGCGGGTGGCGAGCCGGGTCGGAGCGGACCAGGCGCGGGTCGCGGCCATGCTGCTGCTGACCTTGCGGGGTACGCCGACGCTCTATTATGGCGACGAGATCGGGATGCATCAGGTCGCCATCGCCCCGCACGAGGTGCGCGATCCCTTCGAGAAGAACGTGCCGGGCATCGGCGTCGGCCGCGATGGGTGCCGCACGCCGATGCAATGGGATGCGTCGGCGGGCGCGGGATTTTGCTCCGGAGCCCCATGGCTGCCGCTGGCGGATGATTACGTCAGGCAGAATGTCGCGGCGCTTGAAGCCGATCGCGGCTCCATTCTCCATTTCTACCAGGCGCTGATCGCGCTCAGGCAGCAAAGCCCGCAACTGGTTCGTGGCGCCTACCGGCCGGTCGCGGCCGAGGGCGATGTTCTGATTTATCGCCGGGAATGTAAAGGCGACGCAGTAACGGTTGCGCTCAACCTGGGCGCCAGGCCCGTCTCCATCGATGCGGATGTGATCGGCGATACGGCTGGCATCCTGCTATCAACGTTCCTGGACCGGCGGGGCGAGCAGGTGCGAGGCCCGCTCCAGTTGCGCGCCAATGAAGGCGTGATCCTGGGCGCACCGATCAGGATGGATGACTGACGGCGCGCGGGGTCTTGGTATCGATATCGCTGCGCTTCAGCAAATAGTCGAGGCCGCCGACGCGGTACCAATGGTAGCCGTAGCCCTCGACCAGCAGCGTATGCCGGCCGCGCTTGTCGGCCTTGCTGTGGTCCTCCGACAGCAGGTTGATCAGCCGCATTCCGGTCTCGCCGGGAAGCCCGACCGAGAACGTGATCTCCCGCGGCTTTTCGTCGAGATTGTGCACGAACAGCACCGAATTGTTGCGCCAGTCATAGCGCATCACCAGCACCGCGGGATCGCGCGCATCGATCACCTTGAAGTCGCCCCAGCCGATTTCCGGCACCTCCTTGCGCATCCGGACGATCCGCTCGGTCCAGTTCAGCATCGAGTTGGGGTCGCGGCGCTGCCTGGCGGCATTGACGTGCTCGTAGCCATACGCGCCCTTGTCGATGACCGGCGCGCACGGCCGATCACCCTCGGTAAAGCCGGCGTGCGGCTCGGTCGACCACTGCATCGGGGTGCGGGCGCAGTTGCGCTCCGGCAAATCGAGATTGTCGCCCATGCCAAGTTCGTCGCCGTAGCGGATCACCGGCGTTCCCGGCAGCGTGCACATCAGGCTGTAGGCCAGTTCGAGCCGGCGCTGGTCGCCGCCCAGCATCGGCGCCAGCCGGCGGCGGATGCCGCGGTCGTAGAGCTGCATGTTCTTGTCGGGGCCGAATGCCTTGAACACGGTGTCACGCTGCGTCTTGGTCAGCCGCCCAAGGTCGAGCTCGTCGTGGTTGCGCAAAAACAAGCCCCATTGCGCGGTCGCCGGCCGTGGCTTGGTCGCCTCCAGCGCCCTGGCCAGCGGGGCGGAATCCGCCGCCGCCAGCGCGTAGAACAAATGCTGGTTGACATGGAAATTGAACATCATGTGCATGCGGTCGCCGTCGTGGCCGAAATATTCCATGTCCGTCTTCGGCAGCACGTTGGCTTCCGCAAGGATGATCGCGTCGCCCTTGCGCCATTGCAGGAACTCGCGGAACGACCGCAGCATGTCGTATTGCTCGACCGGCTTGCGCACCTTGGCGCCCTTGGTCGCGATCACGAACGGCACGGCGTCCATGCGGAAGCCGGACACGCCGAGCTGGATCCAGAACCCCATGATCTTGAGAATCTCCGCCTGGACCAGCGGGTTCGAGGTGTTGAGGTCCGGCTGGAAGTCGTAGAAGCGATGGAAGTAGTAAGCGCCGGCTTCCTTGTCGCGGGTCCAGGTGGATTTCTGCACGCCTGGAAACACCATGCCGGAATTGGCGTTGGCCGGCTTCTTGTCGGACCAGACATACCAGTCGCGATACGGCGAATCCTTCGAGCGGCGGGCTTCCTTGAACCATGCGTGCTGGTCGGAAGTGTGGTTGACGACGAGATCGATGATGACGCGGATGCCCCGCTGCTTGCAGCCATGGGTGAATTCGACGAAGTCGCCGAGCGTGCCGTAGCGCGGATCGACCCCGTAATAGTCCGAAATGTCGTAGCCGTCGTCCTTGCCGGGCGAGGGCTGGAATGGCATCAGCCAGATCGCGGTGATGCCAAGCCCGTGCAGATAGTCCAAGCGGCGCAGCAGCCCCCTGAAATCTCCGATGCCGTCGCCATTGGCGTCCATGTAGGAGCCGACAGACAGGCAATAGATCACGCCGTTCTTGTACCAGAGGTCATCGATCATGCGAATGCAGCCCTTGCCGGACCGCCTCGCGCTGTCTCAGCGGCCGGGTATTAAGCGGCGAGGGGGCCTTGGGTTCCGCGCCAAGCCACTTCGGCAAGGCGAAGGCCTGGCCATCCACGTCTTCGTCACATCGTCAAGGACGTGGATGCCCGGCACAAGGCCGGGCATGACGACTTTCATCGTGATCGACAGCTCACCGCTTGATCTGCGCCTTCAGCGTATCCTCGACCACGCGGTCGAACGACGACGCTTTGGGCGGCGCTTTCGCGCGCTGGTCGGCGACGTATTTGTCGCGCTTGGCGACCAGCGCCGCCAGTTTTTCGTTGAGCGCCTTGCGCTGGTTCATCTGCTTGTCGACTTCCTCGCTGCGCTGCTCGGGCTTCAGCGCGCGAAGATTGTCGGGCAGTTCTTCCTCCTTGATGCTGGACAGCCTGCTGCGGCCGGCCGAGATGTCGGCGACGAGGTCGCCGTCGCCGGTGATGGCCTCTGACGTCGCCTTGGCGCGCTTGTTGATATAGCTCGCCATTTCCGAGGCCTGCGCGGGCGCGGCGGCGGCGACCTCGGACAATTGCTTGGTCTTGCCCTCCGTGCGCTTCTGCAGGGCTTTCGGCCCGTAGGGGATCACCGTGCCGTTGATCTCGCGCTGCAGGATGATGATCTCCTCGTCATAGGGCGTCTCGATCACGACGACCTGGCCGCCGTCCTGCGGGATCGGGATGAAGCGGCCGTTGCCGTTCTGGGCGATGTCGCGCCACACCCGCTCGGTGTCGCGAGCCTCGCCGGCCAGCACCGCGTTGACGATGATGTCCTTCTGCCGGGCGACCTTGAGCGTGACCGGATATTTGGTGTCCTGGGCGTAATCCATGTGCGGCGGCGCGTCGCCGACCAGGAACACGATGCGCCTGGCATCGCCGCCGGAGGTCCATTGCAGCTTGTTGACGGCGACATCGAGCGCCTCGTTGACGCTTTCCGGCCAGTCGCCGCCGCCGCGTGCCTTCAGTTCCAACAGCCGGGCGTAGAGATCCTGGATGTCGGTGGTGAGATCGACCTTTTGCGTGACGTAGTCATCGCCGATGTCGCGATAGGCGATCAGGCCCATGCGGATGTCGGCGTCGGGATTGGAATCCACGATCGCGGTTGCGATCGACCAGATCTTGCGCTTGGCGCCCTCGATCAGCGCGCCCATCGAGCCGGTGGTGTCGAGCACGAACGCCACCTCGACGGCGGGTTTTGCAAAAGCCGGCGAAAGACTGCTGGAAAGCGACAGGGCGGCGAGGGCGAGAGCAAAGACGGACGGTACGATGCGTGGCATCGGTGGATCTCCCTCCAGCGTCTTGTTCCCCGGAAGCAAGGTGTTCTTGTCTTCGCGATGCATCGAGGTCACAAAAAAGGCTGGCTACAGACAAATTTATGACCGGCTGGACGCCGGACTTGGCATCGCTGCTTCGTGGTCGCGATGAAATCGGATAGGGTTCACGGATGGAATCGCCCGTCCGCCAAATAAGTCTCGTACCGCCGCCGGACCGCCGCCAATCGGAGACCGCGCTGGCGGTCGCCCGCGGCACGGCGCGGCTGTTGCGATCGCTCGGCTTTGCCTGCGTCAGCGAATTGCCGCTGCCTTCGGGGCGGCGCGCCGATCTGGTGGCGCTGAACGACAAGGGCGAAATCTGGATCGTCGAGATCAAGTCATCACTGGAAGATTTGCGCGCCGACCAGAAATGGCAGGATTACCGCATGCACTGCGACCGTCTGTTCTTCGCCTTCACGCAGGATCTGCCGTGCGATATCTTTCCCGAAGACACCGGCCTCATCATCGCCGACGCCTATGGCGCCCATCTGCACTGCGAGGCGCCCGAACACCGCCTGCCGGCGGCGACGCGCAAATCCATGACGGTGCGTTTTGCGATGGCGGCGGCGCAGCGGATCAACCGCCTGGTCGATCCGCAGGGGCACGGGGAATTTTAGTTCGTCATGCCCGGGCTTGTCCCGGGCATCCACGTCTTCGGACGGCTGCGACACAGAGCGTGGATGGCCGGGACGAGCCCGGCCATGACGAGAAGAGTCACGTTTACAAACTAAGATTTACCGCGGTGCGCGTTTCGCCAGGATCCGCTGCAGCGTGCGGCGGTGCATGTTGAGGCGCCGCGCGGTTTCCGAGACGTTGCGGTTGCACATCTCGTAGATGCGCTGGATGTGCTCCCAGCGCACGCGGTCCGCCGACATCGGGTTCGACGGCAGTTCGGATTTCTCGGTGCCGCTGGCGAGCAAGGCGGCGACCACGTCGTCGGCATCGGCGGGCTTGGAGAGATAATCCACCGCGCCCATCTTCACCGCCGTGACGGCGGTGGCGATGTTGCCGTAGCCGGTCAGCACGATGGCGCGCGCGTCCGGCCGCTTGCGCTTCAGCGCCGACACCACGTCGAGGCCGTTGCCGTCGCCGAGCCGCAGATCAACGACGGCGAAGGCCGGCGCGGCCTTGTCGATCTGCGCCAGCCCCTCGGTCACGGTGTCGCAAGACGTGACCGCAAAGCCGCGGGTTTCCATCGCGCGCGACAGGCGCTCCAGAAACGGCTTGTCGTCTTCCACGATCAGCAGCGAGCGGTCGGCAAGATCGGTCAGTTCGGCAATGGCGTTCAAGGTCGGGTTCCTACGGGGTTGATGGTCGGGCGGCCTATAGATGGCGTGACCCTGCCGCGCTGCCAAGGTCCCATAAAGTCGCTGCCTGCTCCTTTGCCTCAATCCTCCGGCGCTCCGGCCTTTTCCTCGGCCTCGAACCGGGCGCGCGGCCAGACGATCTGCACCACGGCGCCGTGATCGGGGAAATTCCGGTTCGAGAACGATACCCTGGCACCGGTGCGCTCCAGCAGCGTGCGCGCGATGAACACGCCAAGACCCAGCCCGGTGCGCTCGCGGTGGGTTTCATCGGCGCTCCGGCGCCTTGATAAATAGGGTTCGCCGATCCGCTTCAGCAAATCGGGGGCGATACCCGGACCGTCGTCGGAAATGACGATCTCGACCGTATCGGCGTTCCACCAGGCGTTTACCTCCACCGTGGTCCGCGCGAAATCGACGGCGTTTTCCAGGATGTTGCCGACGCCGTAGAGGATGGCCGGATTACGCGCGCCGACCGGCTCGCGCGTGGCTGCGACAGCTAGCCGCACCTTGATGGCGACGCCGAAATCGCGGTGCGGCGCCACGGCTTCCTCGATCAAGGTCGACAGCTTCATGCGGTCGAACGGCGCACCGGACGATGACAATTGGGTGATCTTGGCCAGGATGTCGCGGCAGCGCTGCGCCTGCTCACGCAAGGTTTTCAGGTCGGATACCAACGGGCTGTCGGCGTCGACCGTCTTTTCCAGTTCGCGCGAAATCAGGAAGATGGTCGCCAGCGGCGTGCCGAGTTCATGGGCGGCGGCGGCGGCCAGCCCGTCGATCTGGGTCAGGTGCTGCTCGCGCGTCAAAACAAGCTCGGTTGCGGCCAGCGCATCGGAGAGCTTTCGCGCTTCCTCGGCGGCCTGGAACGCATAGAGACTGGTGACGCCGATCGCGAGCACGATCGAAAGCCAGACCCCGAACAGGTAGATCGGCGGCAGCACCAGCGGATCTTCGCTGTCCCAGGGCAGCGGCAGATGAACGAAAACCAGCGCCGAGGCGCAGGCGACCGCGAGCAGGCCGAGCCCGATCGTCAGACGGATCGGCAGCACCGTCGCCGAGATCAGCACCGGGCCGAGGAACAGGAACGAGAACGGGTTCTGCAATCCCCCGGTCAGGAACAGCAGCGCGGCCAGTTCGACGATGTTGAGCGCCAGCAGTCCCGCGGCATGGAACGGCTCCAGCCGCTGCATCGGGTTGAAGGCGATCTGCAGCGCGAGATTGAGCATCGCGGAGACGCCGACGACGGCGACGCAGCCAACGACGGAAAAGTCGAACTCCAGCCCCTGCGCCACGATGAAGATCGCGGTGAGCTGGCCGAGCGCCGCCAGCCAGCGCAGCCGCAGAATGGTGTCGAGGCGGACATAGCGGTGCGGCAGGCGGAAATCGGAGGCGGCGACATCGGACATGGGAGGAGTTTAGCGGTGTGGGCGCGCGATCACAAACTGGCTTGGTCCAGCCGGCCCGTCGCCTGCATGAGCCGAGACGCGCAGCTCTGCCGCGCTCCTCACCATGAGGAGCGAACCGATCCCCTCATGGTGAGGAGCCGCGCAAGCGGCGTCTCGAACCATGCAGGCCCGCGTGCCGCAAGCCTTGCGCTCGCCATCCCGATGGCCCAATGAACGGTCCGATATGGTCAACAGCAATGCCACGCCAGCACAGCCGGCCGGCGGCGGGCCGGAAGGCTCCGCCGCGATCGACGTCGCGCACCTTGTCAAGCTCTACAAGACCAACCGCGCGGTGGACGACGTGTCGTTCAGGATCGGGTGCGGCAGCATCACCGGCCTGCTCGGCGGCAACGGCGCCGGCAAGACCACGACGATCGCGATGATCATGGGGCTGGTGCTGCCGACATCCGGGCGGGTCCAGGTACTGGGCCATCCGATGCCGGAGCGAAGCGCCGAAGTGCTTGGCCGGATGAATTTCGAGAGTCCCTATGTCGACATGCCGATGCGGCTCACGGTGCGGCAGAACCTGACCATCTTCGGCAAGCTCTACGCTGTGGAGAATCTGCGCGCGCGCATCGACCAGCTTGCCTCGGACCTCGACCTGACGGATTTCATCGACCGCGCCAACGGCAAACTCTCGGCCGGGCAGAAGACCCGCGTCGCGCTGGCGAAAGCGCTGATCAACCAGCCGGAGCTCCTGCTGCTGGACGAGCCGACCGCGTCGCTCGACCCGGATACGGCCGACTGGGTGCGCCAGCACCTCGCCGACTACCGCAAGCGTCATAACGCCACCATCCTGCTGGCATCGCACAACATGCTGGAGGTGGAGCGGCTGTGCGACCGCGTCATCATCATGAAGCGCGGCCGCATCGAGGATGACGACAGCCCCGAGCAGATTCTGGTGCGCTATAACCGCGCCACGCTGGAGGAAGTGTTCCTCGACGTCGCGCGCGGCCGGGCGCGGGAGGTAGCGCCATGACCGACGTCACCCCTGGCGCCCCAACCCACCGGGGGATTTCCGCGCATCGCATTGGCGCGATGGTGCTGCGCTACTGGTACCTCCTGATCTCGTCCTGGCCGCGGCTGCTGGAACTGGTCTATTGGCCGGCGCTGCAGGTCATCACCTGGGGTTTCCTGCAGAGCTACATCGCGCAGAACGACAGCTTCTTCGCGCGTGCCGGCGGCACGCTGATCGGCGCCGTGATCCTGTGGGACATCCTGTTCCGCGGCCAGCTCGGCTTTTCGATCTCGTTCCTCGAGGAAATGTGGGCGCGCAATCTCGGCAATTTGCTGATGAGCCCGCTGAAGCCGATCGAATTTTTGATCGCGCTGATGATCATGAGCCTGATCCGGCTGGCGATCGGCATCATCCCCATGACGCTGCTGGCGCTGTTCTTCTTTAATTTCAATTTTTTCGCGATCGGGCTGCCGCTGATCGCGTTCTTCTGCAATCTGATCTTCACCAGCTGGTCGGTCGGGATTTTCGTCTCCGGCCTGGTGCTGCGCAACGGGCTCGGCGCCGAGAGCATCGTGTGGACGCTGATGTTCGCGCTGATGCCGCTCGCCTGCATCTATTACCCGGTCGCGGTGCTGCCCGGCTGGCTGCAGGTCATCGCCTGGACGCTGCCGCCGACCTACGTGTTCGAGGGCATGCGGTCATTGCTGATCCACGGCGTGTTCCGGGCCGACCTGATGCTGTGGTCGCTCGGCATCAACGCGATGCTGTTCGCTGCCTCCTTTGCCGGCTTCCTCGCCCTTTTACGCAGCGCCCGGCGCAACGGATCGCTGCTCGGTGGTGGTGAATAAGTCAATAATTCCCGTGATTTCGCGGGTTTTCAGGCGCCTCACATCACCGAGTAACCAATTGGTCCATTGACGCATTATTACGCATTCTGCACTATGCTGCGACGCAAACAGAGGTCAGAAGAACATGCCGATTGGTGAGTTTGGCGGCGCGCCGCCCCTGGTAGCCGAAGGCAGTCCGGCGCTCACGACGCCGATGTACTGGATGTACGAAATGGGTCACGCGTCGCTCAATCCGGCGCGCGCCGTGACCGACGCCACCAAGATCTTGTTTCAGAACCCGCTGAATCCCTGGTCCCACACCGAGCTCGGCAAATCGATCGCCGCGGCCTGCGAACTGTTCGAGCGCACCACCCGCCGTTACGGCAAGCCGGAATGGGGCCTCGACTTCACCGAGGTCAATGGCGTCCGTACCCCCGTCGTGGTCCGCTCGGTCTGGGAAAAGCCGTTCTGCCGCCTGCTGCATTTCGACCGCAAGCTGACGCGGCCGCTGCGCAGCCCGCAGCCGCGCGTGCTGATCGTGGCGCCGATGTCCGGTCACTACGCGACACTGCTGCGCGGTACGGTCGAGGCGTTCCTGCCGACGCATGAAGTCTATATCACCGACTGGGCCGATGCGCGCATGGTCCCGCTCGCCGAAGGTCGCTTCGATCTCGACGACTATGTCGATTACGTCATCGAGATGCTGCAGGTACTCGGCGGCAACATGCATGTGATCGCGGTGTGCCAGCCCTCGGTGCCGGTCGTGGCGGCGGTGTCGGTGATGGAAGCCGCGCACGATCCGTTCGTGCCGCTGTCCATGACGCTGATGGGTGGCCCGATCGATACACGGCGCAATCCGACCTCGGTGAACAATCTGGCGGCCGAACGCGGCATCGAATGGTTCCGCAACAACGTCATCACCAAGGTGCCGTTCCCGCATCCCGGCGTGATGCGCGACGTCTATCCGGGGTTCCTGCAGCTCTCGGGCTTCATCACCATGAATCTCGACCGCCACACCGACGCGCACAAGCGGCTGTTCGCGAACCTGGTGAAGGGCGACGGCGACCTGGTCGACAAGCACCGCGAATTCTATGACGAATACCTCGCGGTGATGGATCTGACCGCGGAATATTACCTGCAGACCGTCGATGTCGTGTTCGTGAAGCATCTGTTGCCGAAAGGCGAGATGACTCACCGCGGCAAGCCGGTCGATCCGTCGAAGATCCGCCGCGTGGCGCTGATGACGGTGGAAGGCGAGAACGACGACATCTCCGGTCTCGGTCAAACCGAAGCCACCCACACCCTTTGTCCCGCGATTCCCGATCATCGACGCGTGCATTACGTGCAGAAGGGCGTCGGACATTACGGCGTGTTCAACGGATCGCGATTCCGTTCAGAAATTGTTCCGCGCATCTCCGATTTCATGATGACGGCGGCCAACACCAAGCCGAAACTGGTTTCAGCGGCCGAATAATGCGGCCCAGGCCCGCCCTTCGCGGTCCCGGATAAGCTGCTGAATAGATTCAAACATTCCCGTTTCGGCCCGAATCAAGGGGTGAGTTCAGACTCACTCCTTGGAGGCCATTTTGGCCCTCGGTTCCAGCCAAAAACCTGGGTTCCAGCCCCAGCCGGTAGGGGGTATTTATCGCCGAGCCCCTGTATATTGGGCAAATGATTTGTTTTTTCGCCGAGCAATTTCAATGAGATTCCCTTGGCGTCGGATATGGCAGAATCCGGGCGTACTCCTACTCCCCGGACTCCAAGACATGGCTACTCGCGCCCTCCTCTATCGGCGGCCCGCCGAACCCGCGACCATTTTGGTCAAGCACGGCTCGCAAGTCTTTGCGATCAGGCTGCGCCGGCATCGCCGCGCGCGCCGTTACACCCTTCGTATCCATCCGACCGACCGCGAAGCCATCCTGACCATGCCGCCGCGCGGTACGCTGGTGGAAGCCAAGGACTTTGCGCGGCTTCATGGCGGCTGGATTGCCGCGCGTCTCGGCCGGTTGCCGAAGGCGGCGCCGTTCCAGCCGGGAACGATCATCCCGTTGCGCGGCGTCCCGCACCGGATCGTGCATCGCGCGGGCGAACGCGGCACGGTGTGGACGGAAACCCGCGACAGTGGCGAAAAAATACTGTGCGTGGCCGGCGGCGTCGAGCATATGGACCGGCGTGTCCACGACTTTCTCAAGCGCGAGGCGCGCAAGGATCTGCACAAGGCCTCGCTCGCCTATGCCGACGAACTCGGCGTGCGGGTGCGGCGGGTGTCGATCCGCGACCAGTCGAGCCGCTGGGGATCGTGCACCTCGGCCGGCTCGCTGTCCTATTCCTGGCGGCTGATCCTCGCGCCGCCTTTCGTGCTGGACTATCTCGCCGCCCACGAAGTGGCGCATCTGGTCGAGATGAACCACTCGCCGCGGTTCTGGCGGGTCTGTGGTCGCATCTGCAGCCATGTCGAACGCGCCAAGCGCTGGCTTGATACCCACGGCAACGATCTGCATCGTTATGGGGTCGAGGATTAACCGGCGCGTCCCGCTTCTGCATCGCTTCGCGTTGCGCAGCGTTCGCGGTGGAAGTGGCCTCTACCTTCCGAACAACCGATCGACCAGCCAGCCGTCCAGTCCGGCGGCTGGTTCAGGACGCGCATTTGGATTGGGCGGCGGCGCGGAAGTGCGCGTGGGCGCCGCCCGGTAGGCGCTTGCGGGCGCCGGCGCGGGGAGCGGAGGCGGCACACTGGCCTGCGACGCCGTCTGGAACATGTTCGACAGGAACCCGCCGCGCTGCGCGTTCGGCAGGCTTGCGACCGGTACGCCCTGATGCGCCGCGCGCATGAAGCGGGTCCATACTTCCACCGGCAGGCCGCCGCCGGTCGCCTTCCTGGTCGGTGAATTATCGTCATTGCCGAGCCAGACGCCGGTGACGAGGTTGGCGGTGTAGCCGATGAACCAGGCGTCGCGGAAATCCTGGCTGGTGCCGGTCTTGCCGGCGGCCATCCAGCCCGGAATCTCCGCCTTGCGCGCGGTGCCGGAGAGCAGCGTCTCCTGCATCATCGTGTTCATCATGGCGACGTTGCGCGGCTCGATCACTTGCGCCGGCTGGTCGGGCTGCCGCGCATACAGCAGCTTGCCTTCGTTGGTGCGGATCCTGGTCACGACATGGGGGGAGATTCCGAGCCCGCCATTGGCGAACGGCGCGTAGGCGCCGACCAGCTCGATGACGGAGACCTCCGAGGTGCCGAGCGCGATCGACGGGTTGGCGTCGAGCTTGGAGGAGATGCCGAGCCGGTGCGCGGTGCGCACCACGTTCTTCGGCCCGACTTCGAGGCCGAGCCGCACCGCGACCGTGTTGAGCGACATCGCCAGTGCCTGCGTCAGCGTCACCGCGCCGAAATATTCATGGGTGTAGTTCTCCGGCCGCCAGCCCTTGAGGTCGAGCGGCGCGTCCTGGCGGATGGTTTCGGGCGTCAGGCCGCCTTCGATCGCGGTCAGATAGACGAACGGCTTGAACGCCGAGCCGGGCTGCCGCCTGGCCGTCACCGCGCGGTTGAACTGGCTGTCGGAATAGTTCCGCCCGCCGACCATCGCGCGTACCGCGCCGTCGGGCGTCATCGCCACCAGCGCGCCCTGCGTGACGTTGAACTTCACGCTCTTGGCCGCCAGTTCGTCGATGATGGCGGCTTCCGCTACGCTCTGCAATTTCGGATCGATCGTGGTTTCGACCACGATGCTCTGGTCGATCTGGCCGACCAGGTCGTCGAGCACCTCGCCGATCCAGTCGGCGACGTAATTCACGGTGCCGGCGCCGGCCGGCTTCACCTTGTAGGAGGGATGGCCGATCGAGGCCTTGGCCTGCGCATCGCTTATGAAGTTCGCATCCGCCATGGCCGTCAGCACGATCTGCGCGCGGGCTTCAGCGCCCTCCGGGTTGCGGTTCGGCGCCAGCCGCGACGGCGATTTGACGAGGCCGGCCAGCATCGCAGCCTCCGCGATCGTGACGTTTTTGGCGGACTTGCCGAAATAACGTTGCGCCGCCGCCTCGACGCCATAGGCGCCGGAGCCGAAATAGACGCGATTGAGGTAGAGTTCGAGAATTTCACTCTTGGAGTGCTTGCGCTCGAGCCACAGCGCCAGCTCCAGTTCCTGCAGCTTGCGCGCCATGGTGCGTTCCTGGGTCAGGAACAGGTTCTTCGCCAGCTGCTGCGTCAGCGTCGAGCCGCCCTGCGACACGCCGCGGTGCAGGATGTTGGCGACCAGGGCGCGCGCGATGCCGACGGGATCGACGCCCCAATGCGAATGGAAGCGGCGGTCCTCGATGGCGATGAACGCATTTGGCAGATAGGGCGGCAGGTCCTTCAGCGCGACATTGGAGCCGGGTGCCTCGCCGCGCGATGCGAGTTGGCTGCCGTCGAGGCCTGTGATCTGGATCGTCGGCGGACGCTTCGGGATCTCCAGCGCGTGGATCGCCGGCAGATGCGCCCCGACCCAGATCACCACGCCGACGACCGCGATGGCGGCCCACAGGCCGAGCACCGCGCCCCAGTAGATCAACCGTCTGAAGCTGACCCGGCTGCGCGATGGCGCGCGCCGTTTGGCGGCGCCCTTGCCGTTGTTCTTGACCGCGCGCGGCTTGCGCTCGCGCGGCGGCGGCTCGTCGTCGTCCTCTACGGGCTTGCGCCTGGTCACTTGTTTTTTCGGCTTCTCGTCATCGACGTCCGAGGCGGCCGGAATGCGGTCCTCCGGAGACAGCCGCAGCTCGGCGAGTGCCGCCGGAACGCCGAACAGCGGCTCCTGGCGTCCGCTGCTCTTTTTCCGTCCCCACGCCATCGCACACGCCGTTCAGGTCAGTCCCGCCGCACGGTAGCCGGGGGCTGTTTAAGGGTCGGTTACGAAAAGCTTAACGCGGGATTAGGAGGTGGGGCGGTGCGTGCTAGGATCGGTTAAGCATACGATACGTCAGGAGCCGTCTTGCCATGGGCCACATCGATCCGACCAAGGAAGTGTTCGCACAGTTTCGCGCCAATGACCGGCCGGGGCCGATCCACATGCTCAATCTGGTCCGGTTGCGTGCCGAAGCCGCCTATCCGGACGGCCGCAAGGCGACCGGCGCGGAAGCCTACGCCGCCTACGGGCGCGAAAGCGGCCCGGTGTTCGAGCGCCTCGGCGGCCGCATCGTCTGGCAGGGCCGGTTCGAGCTGATGCTGATCGGCCCGCAGGAGGAGCGCTGGGACCACTGCTTCATTGCCGAATACCCGAGCGTCGCGGCGTTCGCCGAGATGATCCGCGATCCGGTCTATCGGGAGGCGGTGAAACACAGGCAAGCCGCGGTGGAGGATTCCCGCCTGATCCGCCACGCGGTGCTGCCGATCGGCAAGACGTTTGGCGAGATACCGAAGTAGCGCAGCACTTCACCCGCCCCTCGAGGGGGCGGGTCGGCACGCATCGAAGATGCGTGACGGGGCGGGGTGACAGGCTCTCCGCGCATGCTCTGTTGGACATGGAGCGCCGTCACCCCCAAGCCAGCAGAGAATGCGCGGAGAGACCGTCACCCCACCTCGGTTCGCATTGCGTGCGAACCGATCCTCCCCCTCCAGGGGAGGATAAGATCAGCGCGCTATCCGCGAGAGCAAAAAAAATCGGCGGCCCCTTGGGACCGCCGATCGCTTCTTCCACGGATCGTTCGGAAAGTCGCGCGCCTAGCCTGCGGGGCCCTTGTCTTCGAGGATCGGGCCGAACAGTTCCCAGCGCTCGCCGTTGAACTTCATCATCTGCAACTGCTTGTTGACGCGATAATCGTCCGGCGTGGTGTTGGCGACGATGCCCGGCAGGTTGAGGTCGAGCTCGACATTCTTGAGGCTGGTCGCCACCTTCATGACGTTCTCGCGGGTGAGGTTGTCGCCGCACGCCTTCAGCACGTGGATCAACAGCTGCGTGGTCGAGTAGCCGTAGGAGTTGAAGCTCGAATCCTTGTCGCCGTCCGGATAGTACTTGGCCATGAACTCGAAATACTTCTTCATGCCCGGATCGTCCTTCCAGGTCGGATCGAGCGGGTCCTTGCCGTAGTTGACGCTGATCACGCCCTTGGAAGCTTCCAGCCCTGCCGGCTTCATCACAGCGCCGACCGAGGTGGCGTTGATGTCGAGGATGTGCACCGGCTTCCAGTTGAGTTCGTAGATCTTCTTGATCGCCTGCGCCGCCTGCTTCGGCGTCGTCGCCGAGAAGAACAGATCCGCGCCGGCGTCCTTGATCTTGAGGATCTGGGAATCGATCGTCGGGTCGGCGACCTCGTAGGACGCTTCGGCCACGATCATCTTCGACGCCTTGTCGCCGAGGCCGGCCTTGATGCCGTTCAGATAGTCCTTGCCGAGGTCGTCGTTCTGGTACAGCACGCCGATCTTGGCATTCGGATGCTCCTTGAGGATGTACTGGCCGTAGATGCGTCCCTCGACGAAGTAGTTGGGGTTGAAGCCCATCGTCCACGGGAAATTCTTTGGGTCGGTGAACTTCGAGGCGCCGGTGGCGGCGAACAGCTGCGGCACCTTCTTGGCATTGAGGTACTTTTGCACGGCGGCGTTGGATGGCGTCCCGAGCAGCTGGAAGGTCAGCAGCACCTCGTCGCTCTCGACCAGCTTGCGCACCTGCTCGACCGCCTTCGGCGGCGAATAGGCGTCATCATATTGGATCAGGTTGATCTTGCGGCCGTTCACGCCGCCCTGGTCGTTGATCATCTTGATATAGGCCGCCTGGGTCTTGCCGATGGTGGCATAGGCGGAGGCCGGTCCGGAAAATGGATTGGTCTGGCCGATCTTGATCTCGGTGTCGCTCGCGCCGGTGTCGTATTTCTTCTGCGCGGAGGCCGTCGAGACCGACAGCGTCAGCGCCAGCGCCGCGCCGGTGGCCAGATGGAAAATACCCTTCTTCATTACCTTGTGTTCCCTCATGTTTCATCGTTGACCCGATGCTCGGCCGGCAGCCTGCGGGGCAGCAGCCGTCATCGCTGCCACAATAGTGGCGTAAGCCATTTTGCAATGCAAGATAGCCCCGCTGGCCCGCCGGGCGACTTTCGTCTCACGGGGGGGGGCGACATGCGGGGCACAGCGGAGCGGCGGCCGGCTGCGTCTGCCGGACTGGAGTGCCGCAGGTACGAACGTTCCCTTGCTCTAGCCGCTCGGGCCGGTGTCCTCAATGATCGGGCCGAACAGCTCCCAGCGCTCGCCGTTGAAGCGCATCATCTGCATCTGCTTGTTGATGCGATAGTCGGTCGGCGAGGTGTTGGTGACCATGCCCGGCAGCGACAGGCTGCCGGTGACGTTCTTCAGGCTCGCCGCCTGCTTCATGATGTTTTCGCGGGTGAGGTCGTCGCCGCATTGCCTGAGGATGTGCACCAGCAATTCGGCGGTCGAATAGCCGTAGGTGTTGACGGTGTTGAGCTTGTCGCCCTCCGGATAATATTTGTCCATGAAGGCGAAATACGCCTTGATGCCGGGATCATCCTGCCACTGCGGATCGCCCGGGTCCTTGCCGTAGTTGGTCGAGATGATGTCCTTGGAGATGTCGAGGCCGGCGGGCTTCAGCGTCGCCGACACCGGGCTCGCATTGATGTCGAGGATGTGGACCGGCTTCCAGCCGAGATCGGCGACCTTCTTGATCGCCTGCGCCGCGAATTTCGGCGTCGAGGCGTCATAGAGCAGGTCGGCCCCGGCCGCCTTGAGCCTCACGATCTGCGAGTCGATGGTCGGGTCGGTCAGTTCATAGGAGGCCTCGGCCACGATCATCGAGGCGGCCTTGCCGCCGAGCGCTTCCTTGAGGCCGGTGAGGTAGTCGCGGCCGAGATCGTCGTTCTGGTAGAGAATGCCGATCTTCGCGTTCGGATGATTCTGCAGTATGTATTTGCCGTAGATGCGGCCCTCGGACTGGTAGTTGGGATTGAAGCCCATGGTCCACGGGAAATTCTTCGGATCGGTGAATTTCGAGGCGCCGGTCGCGGCGAGCAGCTGCGGCACTTTCTTGCTGTTGAGATATTTCTGCACGGCGGCGTTCGAGGGCGTGCCGATGATCTGGAAGGTGAACAGCACCTCGTCGCCCTCGACCAGCTTGCGCACCTGTTCGACCGCCTTCGGCGGCGAATAGGCGTCGTCATACTGGATCAGGTTCAGCTTGCGGCCGTTGATGCCGCCCTGTTCGTTGATCATCCTGAAATAGGCGGCCTGGGTCTTGCCGATGCCGGCATAGGCCGACGCCGGGCCGGAGAACGGAACGGTCTGGCCGATCTTGATCTCGGTATCGGTCGCGCCGGTGTCGTATTTCTTCTGCGCGTGGGCCGGCGCCGCCGACAGCGCAATCGCGACCGCCGCGCCTGCCAGCACATGACAAATGCCGCTTCTCATGGCGTTCCTCCGCTGAATTGGCCGATGATCGTGTCCGGTCCATCGGTGCGGAGGGCCGGCCGTCATCGTTGCCGGTGAGTGTGGCGGAACGGATTTGACCGCGCAAGTCGATGACGCAAAGGTGAGTCCGCAGCGCGCGACCAGTCCATCGGCGACGAAAGTCATGGTGCGGTGCCCAGCCGGCAGCGGAATTCGGGTGGACGCTAGCACGGCGTGCGTGAAAAGTGCGGCGCGTGCCTGTCGATATGTGCTGGAATCACGATGCCGGAGAGCTTCAATCTCGACTGCCTGCCGACGCCGATCGGAACGGCGCTGCTGGTCACCGATGCGGACGGCCTGCTGCGTGCGCTGGACTGGGACGATCATGAACCGCGGATGCGGCAATTGCTGCGGCTGCACTACGGCGCGGTGGAGCTGAAGAACGCGCCGGCGCCGCGCGAGTTGCGCGGCGCCCTGACCGGTTATTTCAAGGGCGATCTCGACCGGCTTGCGGCGATCCGATGGCGCGTCGCCGGCACGCCGTTCCAGCAAAAGGTCTGGCATGCGCTGCCGCAGATCCCCGCCGGCGCCACGCTGAGCTACGGGGCGCTGGCCGCGAAACTCGCCATGCCGCGCGCCGTCCGCGCCGTCGGCCACGCCAACGGTTCGAACCCGATCAGCATCGTGCTGCCGTGCCATCGCCTGATCGGCGGCAGCGGCTCGCTGGTCAAGTATGGTGGCGGGCTGGAGCGCAAGCGTTGGCTGCTCCGGCATGAGGGGGTGGAGATCCAGTAATAGGGGCTTGAGCAGCCGTCATTCCGGGGCGCGCCGCTTGGCGCGAACCCGGAATCCAACTCGCCGCATAATGTGACGGTAGTTGGATTCCGGCTTCGTGCTTCCCACGCCCCGGAATGACGGCAAAAGCTTTACGCCGCCGGCTGCGCCACGTTGTCGTCGCTCGACAGCAGGTGAAGCAGCGCGCTCTTGATCGCGGCCTGCCTGGTCGGCGCGGTGATCTGCGCGCCCAGCAGGTCGGTCACGTAGAACACGTCGCGGGCGCGTTCGCCGAAGGTCGCGACATGGGCGGAGGCGATGTTGAGGTTGAGCTTCGAGATCGCCGTTGTCAGTTGATAGAGCAGGCCGGGGCGGTCAAGCCCGGATACCTCGATCACGGTATAGCGGTCTGACCACTGGTTGTTGATGGTCACTTCCGGCTCGACCACGAAGGCGCGCACCTTGCCGCGGTTGGCGGCCTTGCGCGCCACCGCTTCGGGCAGCCGCAGCTTTCCTTCCAGCACCTGCTCGATCATCTCGCCGATGCGGGTGGCGCGGCGCCCCTCGTCCTCGTCGCGGTCGTATTCCCGTGAAATCGCGATGGTGTCGAGCGCGCGGCCGTCGGTGGTGGTGTAGATCTGCGCGTCGACGATGTTGGCGCCGGCCGAGGCACAGGCGCCGGCGATGATCGACAGCAGCCACGGATGGTCAGTCGCCAGAATCGTGAGCTCGGTGACGGCGCGCGCCTCGTCAAAACCGACATTGACCGCGAGCTGGTGCCCGGGATGCCCGGGCTGCTCGCTGGCGCGGATGAAGCGCGCGTGGCGGATCTTGCGCTGCAGGTCGACCTTGAGCCAGTAGGCGGGATAATGCCGGCCGACATAGGCGGTGAGTTCGGCCTCCGGCCATTCGGTGAAGGCGGCGCGGAATTCGCGCTGCGCCATTTCGATGCGCCGGGCGCGGTTCACCTCCGAGAAGCCGCCGGTCAGCACCGGCTCGGTCTCGTAATACAGCGTGCGTATCAGTTGCGCCTTCCAGCCGTTCCACACGCCGGGGCCGACCCCGCGGATGTCGGCGGTGGTCAGGATGGTCAACAGCTTCATCTGCTCGACCGACTGCACGACCGCGGCGAAATTCTCGATCGTCTTGCGGTCGGAGAGGTCGCGTGACTGCGCCACCGTGGACATCGTCAGGTGCTCTTCGATCAGCCACGCCACCAGCTCGGTGTCGGCGGTGTTGAAGCCGAGCCGCGGACACAGCCGCCGCGCCACCCTTGCGCCCGCGATCGAATGATCCTCCGGACGGCCCTTGGCGATGTCGTGCAGCAGCGTGGTGATGTAGATCACCGCGCGATGTTCCGGCTGGATCTTGCGGAACAGGTCGGAAGCGACGATGAACTCGTCGTTGCCGCCGCGCTCGATCTCCTGCAGATGGCCGATGCAGCGGATCAGATGCTCGTCCACCGTGTAGTGGTGGTACATGTTGAACTGCATCATCGACACGATCTTGCCGAAGGCGCGGATGAAGTGGCCGAGCACGCCGGTCTCGTTCATCCGCCGCAGCACCGTCTCGGCGTTGTCGGAGGTCAGGATCTCCATGAACAGCCGGTTGGCTTCCGGATCCTCGCGCAGCGCGGTGGTGATCAGCCGGAGCGAGCGCGTCACCGTGCGCATCGCGTCGGGGTGGAAGGCGAGGTTGTTCTTCTGCGCCAGGCGGAAGATCCGGATCAGGTTGACCGGGTCGTGCTTGAACACGTCGGGGACGGCGAGGTTGATGCGGTTGTTGTCGATGATGAAGTCGTCGCTTTCCGGCACCCGCCGCCGCTGCACGCCGGGCCGCAGCCGCGCCACCACCCGGCTCAGCACCGGCGCCGGCTTGGCCTGTTCGTCCTCCAGCTTGGCGCACAGGATCGCCGTCAGGTCGCCGACGTCCTTGGCGATCAGGAAGTAGTGCTTCATGAAGCGTTCGACATCCTGCATGCCGGGATGCGAGGTATAGCCGAGCCGGACCGCGATCTCGCGCTGCATGTCGAACGACAGCCGTTCCTCGGCGCGTCCCGCCACAAAATGCAGGTTGCAGCGCACCGACCACAGGAAATCGGCGCAGCGGCGGAAGATGCGGTATTCCTGCGCGTCGAACACGCCGCGCTCGACCAGCTCGCTGGTCTCGCGCACGCGGTAGACATATTTGGCGATCCAGAACAGCGTGTGCAGGTCGCGCAGGCCGCCCTTGCCGTCCTTGACATTGGGCTCGACCAGATAGCGCGACTGGCCGCCGCGGCGGTGGCGCTCCTCGCGCTCGGCGAGTTTGGCGGTGACGAATTCGGACGCGGTGCCTTGCACCACCTCCTTGTCGAACCGCTCCACCAGTTCGTCATAGAGCGGCCGGTCACCGGTCAAGAACCGCGTTTCGAGAATCGCGGTGCGGATCGTCATGTCGCCGCGCGCCTGGCGGATGCATTCGTCGACCGAGCGCGTGGCGTGGCCGACCTTCAGCCCCATGTCCCACAGCGAATAGAGAATGGCTTCGGCGACCTGCTCGCCCCAGGCGGTCTGCTTGTAAGGCAGGATGAACAGCAAATCGATGTCGGACTCCGGCGCCATCAGGCCGCGGCCATAGCCGCCGGTGGCGACGACGGCCATGCGTTCGGCGCCGGACGGCACATGCGAGCGATAGAGATGCCGCGTCGCCGCCGAATAGAGGATGCGGATGATCTCGTCCTGCATGAAGCACAGCCGCTCGGCGCAGCGCCGGCCATGGCGGTCCTTCAGCAGGATGGCCTGCGCGGTGGTTCGCGCCGCGATCATCTCGGCCTTGAGCAGTTGCGCCAGCGCCGAACGGAACACGTCCTCGCGGCCGGCATGTTTTTCCGCCAGCGCATCGACATCGGCGGTGATCCGCGCGGTATCGAAACGTTCATCCGCCCCGGGGCGGTCTTCGGTCGCAAGGTTATCCATCGTCCATCCCGATATCGGACCGCACGGGGGCTGTCACGGAGGATTGTGGGCAAGGAGCAGTTCTATGCTGAATCCCGTTTACTTGAGGAAAAGTCCTGCTCGCGCCGGCGCCTCGCCGGCATGTATTTTCTCGTTGCGTTGCTCTCTAACTTGTTGAAAAACAATAGTGTTTTTCATGCCATCGGGAGGGGCAGCATGTCCAGGATTTCACGGCGCGCATTCGCCGCCATGTTCGCGGTTGCAACCTTGTTGCCCGGTGCGGCGCTCGCTGCCGACCCGCTCAAGGAGATACGAATCGACTGGGCGACCTACAACCCGGTTTCGCTGGTGCTCAAGCAGAAGGGGCTCCTGGAGAAGGAATTCGCCAAGGACGGTATCAACGTCGTCTGGGTGCAGTCCGCCGGCTCCAACAAGGCGCTCGAATTTCTCAACGCCGGTTCGATCGATTTCGGTTCTACCGCGGGCTCGGCGGCGCTGGTCGCCAGGATCAACGGCAACCCGATCAAGTCGATCTACGTCTATTCGCGGCCCGAATGGACCGCGCTGGTGACGGGCAAGGATTCCAGAATCGCTTCCGTCGCCGACCTAAAGGGCAAGCGCGTCGCGGTGACCCGCGGCACCGATCCGCACATCTTCCTGGTGCGCGCGCTGCTCGATGCGGGTCTTTCGGAAAAGGACATCACGCCGGTGCTGCTGCAGCATGCCGACGGCAAGACCGCGCTGATCCGCGGCGACGTCGACGCCTGGGCCGGCCTCGACCCGATGATGGCGCAGGCGGAGGTCGAGGAGGGCGCCAGACTGTTCTTCCGCAAGGCCGACGCCAACACCTGGGGCATCCTCAACGTCCGCGAACAATTCCTGAAGGATCATCCCGACGTCGTGCGCCGCGTGCTCGCGGTCTACGAGGAAGCCCGCAAATATTCGCTGGCCAATTACGATGACCTGAAGAAGACCTTCATCGGCGTCACCAAACTTCCAGAATCCGTCGTCGACAAGCAGCTCAAGGAGCGCACCGAACTGACCCACAGCCGCATCGGCGCCCCGCAGCGCGCTTCCATCCTCGCCGCGGGCCTTGCCCTGCAGCAGGCCGGCGTGGTCGATGCCAAGGTCGACGTCAAGGCGACGCTCGATGCGTTGATCGACGACCAGGTTCCGTTGCCGACGAATTGAGTCGCACGAGCGCGGCGTCGCCTCTTCCCTTCTCCCCTTGTGGGAGAAGGTGGCGCGAAGCGCCGGATGAGGGGTTCTCTCCGCACGGCGAGGCCTGCGTTTGCGGAGACATACCCCTCACCCGTCTCGAATGAGCTGACGCTCATTCGATCCACCCTCTCCCACAAGGGGAGAGGGTCACTGCATCTTGCAATCCCGTGCGAGAACGCGTTCTTGCTATGACTATGTCCGCTGAACTTCCTGCAACACTCGACCAACCCGACGTCATCGCCGCACCGCCATCGGCTGCGCGGCTACGCCGCTATGCGCGGCCGGCGCTGGGGCTTTTGCTTCCGGTCGGGCTCGCGCTGTTCTGGGAACTCTGGGTCGGGCTCGGTTACTCCAATGGCCGGCTGGTGCCGCCGCCGACCAAAATCTTCGCCACCGTCATGGAGCTGGCGAAAAGCGGCGAACTCATCCGCCATATCACCGCGACCGTGAGCCGCGTCGCCGCCGGCTTCGGTCTTGGCGTCGCTGCCGGCACCATCCTCGGCGCCGTCTCCGGCTATTGGGGGATGGCGCGGCAGCTGCTCGATCCGACCGTGCAGGCGCTGCGCGCGATCCCCTCGATCGCCTGGGTGCCGCTGTTCATCCTGTGGCTTGGCATTTTCGAGACGTCTAAGGTCGCGCTGATCGCGGTCGGCGTGTTCTTTCCGGTCTATCTCGGCGTGATGGGCGCGATCCTCGCCGTCGATCGCAAGATCGTCGAGGTCGGCCGCATCTTCCGCCTGTCCGGCCCGGCGATGATCCGCCGCATTCTGCTGCCCGCGGTGCTGCCGGCCTATGTGGTCGCGCTACGCGTCGGCCTCGGCCTCGGCTGGATGTTCGTTGTCGCCGCCGAATTCATGGGTGCCTCCGAAGGCCTCGGCTATCTCCTGATCGACGGCCAGCAACTCGGAAAACCTGCCCAGATCGTGGCGGCGATCGTGATCTTCGCGGTGCTCGGCAAGACCACCGACTGGCTGATCGAGATCGCCACCGCGCCCTTGCTGCGCTGGCAGGATGCGTTCGGCCGCCAGAGCGGAGCCGCCTGATGCTGGCGCTGGAGCAAGTCGGAAAAACCTATCCGAACGGCGTGCACGCGCTGGAGCGGTTTTCCGCCGAGATCAAGCGCGGCGAGATCGTCGCCATCATCGGCGGCTCCGGTTGCGGAAAATCGACGTTGCTGCGCGCCATCGCCGGCCTCGACCGCGCCTCATCAGGCACGGTGAGGCTGGACAGTACCGTCATCACGGCGCCGCATGCCAAGGTCGGCATCATCTTCCAGGAGCCGCGGCTGCTGCCCTGGCTCAGCGTCGCCGACAATATCGGTTTCGGGTTGTCGGAGCTGCCCGCGGATGCACGGCGTGAGAAAGTGGCGCAGGCGCTGGCGCGGGTCGGGCTTTCCGACAAGGCAAAAGCCTGGCCGCGCGAGCTCTCCGGCGGGCAGGCGCAGCGGGTGGCGATCGCGCGTGCGCTGGTGCCGCAGCCGGAAGTGCTGCTGCTGGACGAGCCATTCTCCGCGCTCGATGCTTTTACGCGCCGCGATTTGCAGGATCATCTGCTCGACCTCTGGAACGACACGCGGCCGACCTTGATCCTGGTGACGCATGACGTCGACGAGGCCGTGGTGCTGGCCGACCGCGTGCTCGTGATGCGGCCGCGGCCGGGACGGCTGTTCGAGGCGATCCCGATCAACCTGGGCCGGCCGCGCGACCGAAACGCGCCATTATTCGAGAATTTCAAACGTCACGTGCTGACCTCGCTCGACCGCTCGCTCGACCGCAACGTGCCTGATGCCGACCCGAAAACCGTCGCCGGCGCCGCGATGTGGTGGTGACAGGGGCGTCATTTCCCACTACATCCGGCGTGGCAAGAGGAACAGCCGGGAGACGAAGATGGACGCCGCCGAACTCCGCGCGATGCAGGCCCCGATCAAGGAACGTTACAAGACCGACCCATCCGCCGCCGTCATCACCCTGAAAGCCAAGGGGTCGATCGACCATGACGGCCTCACCTGCAAGGTCGAGACCGGCCGCGCACTGGCGGTGGCCGGCCTTCATCCCGCGACCGGCGGCTCCGGGCTCGAACTGTGCTCCGGCGACATGCTGCTGGAAGCGCTGGTCGCCTGCGCCGGCGTCACGCTGAAGTCGGTGGCGACCGCCGTCGAGGTGCCGCTCAAGACCGGCAACGTCATCGCCGAGGGCGATCTCGATTTCCGCGGCACGCTCGGCGTCGCCAAGGACGCCCCGGTCGGATTCGAGGAAATCCGCCTGCGCTTCGAGGTCGACACCGACGCGCCGCAGGACAAGCTCGATTTGCTGCTGAAGCTCACCGAACGCTATTGCGTGGTCTATCAGACTATCAAGAACGGCCCGAAGGTTTCCGTCACGATGAAGCGGGTGTGAGGCAATCCCTTTCGTCGTCCCTGCGAACGCAGGGACCCATAACCACCGAAGTACATGCGCGCCGGAAATATCGGCCCGCACTTTCCAAAATTGAGAAGCCGCGGCGTATGGGTCCCTGCGTTCGCAGGGACGACGGATAGATGTCCCCCGAACTCCCCTTTATCCTCGTGCTCGGCCTACGCATGGCGGTAACAGCGGCGTTCGTGGTGACGGCCTCCATCATCACCGAACGCTCGGGCCCGGTGATCGGTGCGCTGATCGCGACGTTGCCGATTTCGGCCGGCCCGTCCTATGTCTTCCTCGCACTCGACCATGACGCGGCCTTCATCGCCGAGGGCGCGCTGGCGAGCCTGCCGATCAATGCCGCGACGATCTTCCTCGCCTTGACCTATGTCGTGCTGGCGCAGCGCCATGGCGCGATGCTCAGTTGCTTCGCGGCGGTGGTCGTCTGGTTCGGCCTCGCCGCCATCATCCGCACGGTGCCGTGGTCGCTCGCCGGCGGCCTGATCGTGAACGCCATCGCCTACGGCATCTGCGTGCCGCTGCTCGCGCGCTACCGCCACGCCAGGATGCCGCCGATCCGGCGGCGCTGGTACGATATTCCGCTGCGGGCATCCCTGGTCGCGACGCTGGTGGCCATCGTCGTCACCTCGTCGGGCTGGGTCGGCCCCAAGGTGAGCGGCATGATCGCGCTGTTCCCGGCCGTGTTCACCTCGATGATGCTGATCCTGCATCCGCGCATCGGCGGCCCGCCGACCGCCGCGGTGCTCGCCAACAGCGCCTGGGGCCTGATCGGGCTCGGCATCGCGATCGCGGTGCTGCATGTCGCCGCGCCGCAATTCGGTTCCGCGATCGGGCTCGGCCTGGCGCTGGCGACCTGCGTCGGCTGGAACATTGGCCTCTGGTGGCTGGGGCGGCGGAAGGTCGTCCGCGCTGGATCGTAACGGTGTTGGTGGCGCCCGGCGATCCGCGCTAGACTGCCGTCGGGACGGAGTTCAGGGCACGCGGTGGAGGGATTGTACAAGGTCGAATACGACATCAGCGGCGGCACCGGCCGCAGCGTGCTGTACGCGCACGGTGGAACCATGCTCGGCGGCAATACCGCCTTTGCCCATTTCGGAACCTATGACGAGGTCGACGGCGAGATCGTCGCCCGACTTCGCACCCGGCGTCACAGCCCGTCGCCGCCCGGGAGGCGGCTGGTCAGCGCCGACCAGGTCACCATCCACATCCGCGGCAGGCCGCAGGGCAAGGTCTGGCATTTTGCCGGCAGCGTGCTGGAAGACGCCGGCTCGGTGTTCCGCGCGGTGATGACGCCGCTTGGCAATGAGGACATGCCGCCGCCGGGCGCTGTCGGCGAGGGCGGCATCGTCAGCGGGCTCTACTCGATCGATATCCGCATGCTCGACGGTCTCGCCGGCGGACAGACCGGCGTGATGCTGCTGAAGGACGGCCGCATCCTCGGCGGCGACGCGTTCTTCTACTACCTCGGCGCCTACAGTTCGGCGACCGGCCGCTGGAAGGGCGAGTTCGTCAACCAGGAGCATACTCCTGCCAGGGACGAGCATCCGCTGTTCGGCGGTCATGAAGTCGGCATCGGCTTCTCCGGCCGCTGCGGCGCCGACGCCGCCGAGATCGAGGCAACGGCGCTCGTCGGCAAGCGCAGCATCCGTTTTGCGGCGACGCTGAAACTGATCCAGCCGTTTGCGGGGTGAACAAACTCGTAGCCCGTCATGAGCGGAGCGAAATGCGGGATGACGCTGGCACCGGCCCCGCATATCGCCACCGGTCGCGCATCTGCGCGACCGTCGGCTCATGACGGGCTACAGTCCGTCACCCCTTCGGCAGCTTCGCCTTCAGCGCGTAGAGCGCGTCCAGCGCTTCGCGCGGCGTCATCTCGTCGGGATGCAGTGCCTTCACCGCTTCCATCAACTGCTCCGCCTCGCTCGGCGGCTTAGCTTCGGCTGAGGCGCGGGAGGGGACGGCGAACAGCGGCAGATCATCGACCAGGGCCCGCGCGGTCTGGCCGCGGTCCTGGGCTTCGAGTTTTGCCAGCACCGACTTGGCGCGGGCGATCACCGCCGGGGGCAGGCCTGCGAGCTTCGCGACCTGGATGCCATAGGAGCGGTCCGCCGAACCCGGCAGCACCTCGTGCAGGAACACGACGTCGCCCTGCCACTCCTTGACCCGCACGGTGGCATTGAACATCCGCGGCAGTTTTGCCGAAAGCGCCGTCAACTCGTGATAGTGTGTGGCGAACAGCGCGCGGCAGCGGTTGGCTTCGTGCAGGTGCTCGATCGCGGCCCATGCGATCGAGAGGCCGTCAAAGGTCGCGGTGCCGCGGCCGATCTCGTCGAGGATGACCAGCGAGCGCTCGCTGGCCTGGTTCAGGATCACGGCGGTCTCGACCATCTCCACCATGAACGTGGAGCGTCCGCGCGCGAGATCGTCCGCCGCGCCGACGCGGGAAAACAGCCGGTCGACGATGCCGATGCGCGCGCGCGACGCCGGCACGTAGGAGCCGATCTGCGCCAGCAGCGCGATCAGCGCGTTCTGCCGCAGAAAGGTCGATTTGCCCGCCATGTTCGGGCCGGTGATCAGCCAGATATGTCCGGACTTTTGCGCCGGCGCCGGCGACAGGTCGCAGGCGTTGGCGATGAACGGCTGGCCGTCGCGCTTCAGCGCCTGTTCGACGACGGGATGCCGGCCGCCTTCGATGGCGAAGCCGAGCGAGCCGTCCACTTCGGGGCGCACATAATTGTCGTCGACCGCCAGTTTCGCCAGCGCGGTCGCGACATCGAGCATGGCAAACGCATGCGCCGCGCTGCGCAGATCGTCGCTGGCGGCCAACGCCATGGCGCACAGCCGCTCGAAGATTTCCAGTTCCAGATTGAGTGCGCGGTCGCCGGCATTGGCGATCTTGGCTTCGATCTCGCCGAGTTCGGATGTGGTGAAGCGAACCTGCCCGGCCAGCGTCTGGCGGTGGATGAAGGTCGCGTTCAGCGGTGGCGCCATCAATTTGTCGCCGTGCTGCGCCGTCACCTCGACGAAATAGCCGAGCACGTTATTGTGCCGGATCTTCAGCGCCTTGATGGAGGTCACCTCGGCATAGCGCGCCTGCATCGCGGCGACGACAAGGCGGGAGGCATCGCGCAGATTCCTGCTTTCGTCCAGCGCGGGTTCATAGCCTTCGCGGATGAAGCCGCCGTCGCGCTTGATCAGCGGCAGTTGCTCGGCCAGCGCGCGGTCGAATTCGCGGGCGAGGTCGCGCGAGGGACGGCGCAGCGCCGCCATCACGGCCGCGATTTCCGGCGGCGGCGCTTCCAGTCGCGCCAGCTGCGCCAGCGCGGCATCTGCAGCAAGGATGCCGTCGCGCAAACCGGCGAGGTCGCGCGGACCGCCGCGTCCGACGGACAAACGCGCCAGCGCGCGCGACATGTCGGGCGCGGCCTTGAGCGTGGTGCGGACATCGTCACGCGCCGCGCTGTCGGCGACGAACGCCCCGATCGCATCCAGCCGCCGCGCGATGCCGGCGCTGTCGGTGAGCGGCGCGGCGAGGCGCTGCGCCAGTAGCCGTGAACCGGCGGCGGTCACCGTGCAGTCGATCGCATCGAGCAGCGATCCGCGCCGTTCGCCCGCGAGCGTCCGCGTCAGTTCGAGATTGGCGCGCGTGGCCGGATCGATCGCCATCGTGGTGCCGGCGGCCTCGCGCGACGGCGGCGACAGCGGCGGGCGTTTGCCCACTTGCGTGCGGTCGATATAGGTGACGGCGGCGGCCGCCGCCGTTGCTTCCAGCCGCGACATCGCGGCGAGGCCGTCCATGGTCGCGACCGCGAAATAATCGCACAGCCGCCGCTCGGCGGTGGCGCCGTCGAACACGTCGCGGGTCAAGGGCGTCACCGACGGCAGTTCGCGCAGCAGCGGGCCGAACTCGCCGTCGCCATAGAGCGCGTCGGTGACGATCACTTCATTGGGATTGATCCGCGCCAGCGTCGCCGCGAGTTCCGCGGTCGTGCATTCCGTGACCATGAATTCCGAGGTCGAGATGTCGATCCAGGCGAGGCCGACGCGGTCGCCGCCGCCGGATCCGCGGGCCCGCGCGATCGCCAGCAGATAATTGTTGGTGCGGGCATCCAGCAGCGTGTCTTCGGTCAGCGTGCCCGGCGTCACCAGCCGCACCACGCCGCGCGCCACCGGGCCCTTGTTGCCGCGGGCGCGCGCGGCCGCCGGATTTTCCGTCTGCTCGCACACGGCGACGCGATGGCCGGCATTGATCAGCCGGTGCAGATAATCCTCGGAGCGCTCCACCGGCACGCCGCACATCGGGATGTCCATGCCCTGATGCTTGCCGCGCCTGGTCAGGACGATGCCGAGCGTCCGGGAGGCGATCTCGGCGTCCTCGAAGAACAGCTCGTAAAAGTCGCCCATCCGGTAGAACAGCAGCAACCCCGGATTGGCGGCCTTGATCTCGAGGTACTGCTCCATCATCGGCGTGACGCGCGAATGGGCGTCGGCGGCCGGTGTGGCTTCTGATGGTGCGGGGGCGGGGATGGGTTGCTGGACGGTCATTGCGGGCCGGAAACTACAAAATTTCGTCCGCCGGGTCCTATCGGTTTGCGGTTGCAATCCACGTTTTCCCCCGTCGTCCCGAAGCAATTGCACATCTGAGGTCGGGGCCGGGACGACGGGTTGAATTGACCTGCCGCTGACACACTCCTAAAACCGACCCTCAATTCCAGTGGGAATAACGCCTAACGTGCGGCATTCAGGGAGAGATTTGATGCGTGATGTGTTCATTTGCGATGCCGTCCGGACCCCGATCGGCCGTTTTGGCGGTTCGCTTGCCAAGGTGCGCGCCGACGACCTCGCCGCCACCCCGATCAAGGCGCTGATGGCCAAGCATCCCGGCCTCGACTGGGCCGCCGTCGATGAGGTGTTCTTCGGCTGCGCCAACCAGGCCGGCGAGGACAACCGCAACGTGGCGCGGATGGCGCTGTTGCTGGCGGGCATGCCGGAAGCGGTTCCCGGCCAGACCCTCAACCGTCTTTGTGCGTCCGGCCTCGATGCGGTCGGCGCCGCGGGCCGCGCGATCCGCGCCGGGGAGATCGATTTCGCGATTGCCGGCGGCGTCGAATCCATGACCCGCGCGCCGTTCGTGATGGGCAAGGCGCCGGAAGCCTTTGCCCGTTCCGCCGAGATCTACGACACCACCATCGGCTGGCGCTTCATCAACCCGCTGATGAAGGCGCAATATGGCGTCGATGCGATGCCGGAAACCGGCGAGAACGTCGCCGAGGAATTCCAGGTCTCGCGCGCCGACCAGGACGCGATGGCGATCCGCTCGCAGCAGCGCGCCGGCGCGGCCATCGCCGCGGGCTATTTCGCCGAGGAGATCACGCCGGTCTCGGTGCCGGGCGGCAAGGCCGGGCCCATCATCGTCGACAAGGACGAGCATCCGCGCCCCGAAACCACGCTGGAAGGCCTGACCAAGCTGAAGCCGATCGTGCGCAATCCCGGCACGGTCACCGCGGGCAACGCCTCCGGCGTCAATGACGGCGCCGCCGCCATGATCCTCGCCTCCGAAGCTGCCGTGAAGAAGCACGGCCTGACGCCGCGGGCGCGCATCCTCGGCCTCGCCTCCGCCGCCGTCCCGCCGCGCATCATGGGCATCGGCCCGGTGCCGGCGACGAAGAAGCTGATGGAGCGGCTCGGCATCAAGATTTCCGATTTCGATTTGATCGAACTCAACGAAGCCTTCGCCTCGCAGGGCATAGCCTGCTTGCGGCAACTGGGCGTCAAGGACGACGCCGACTTCGTCAACCCGCATGGCGGCGCGATCGCGCTCGGCCATCCGCTCGGCATGAGCGGTGCGCGGCTGGCGCTGACGGCGGTGCACGGCATGGAGAAGCGGGGCGGCAAGCTTGCCCTCGCCACCATGTGCGTCGGCGTCGGCCAGGGCGTCGCGGTCGCCATCGAGAAAGTGAACTGAAGTCCCACGGACGTCATTCCGGGGCGTGCGAAGCAAGAACCCGGAATCCAACTTGCGTCTCGTTCCGCGGATAGATGGATTCCGGGTTCGATGCTACGCATCGCCCCGGAATGACGAAGGCAGGGAGAGGCGCTAAAACGGCTCTTTCCTAGATTAGTTATATTCTATAATGATCGGCGGCGCGCCAGAGACGGCGCGCAGCGAGGGAGGGAAACGTCATGACATTGGTCTACCCAGTGCAAAGCCTCGCGGCGCATCCGCCGCGGCTGTCTCCCGGCTACAAGAGCACCGTCAAGCGCTCGCCCACAAAACCGCTAATCCCGATGCGGCATACGCTGTCGGAACTGACCGGGCCGGTCTATGGCCACGAGACCGTGCGCGAGCACGATCACGACCTCACCGTTCACGGCAAGGGCGAGCCGATCGGCGAGCGCATCATCGTGCACGGCCACGTGCTCGACGAGGACGGCCGCGGCGTGCCGAACACGCTGGTCGAACTCTGGCAGGCCAATTCCTGCGGCCGTTACGTCCACGTGGTCGACCAGCATCCCGCTCCGCTCGATCCGAATTTCACCGGCGCCGGCCGCGCGCAGACCGATGCGAAGGGCTACTATCGCTTCGTCACCATCAAGCCCGGCGCCTACCCCTGGGGCAATCACCACAACGCCTGGCGGCCGGCGCACATCCACTTCTCGGTCTTCGGCTATTCCTTCGTGTCGCGCCTCGTCACGCAGATGTATTTTCCCGGCGATCCATTGTTTCCGTTCGATCCGATCTTCAACTCGGTGACCGACGAGAAGGCGCGCAACCGGATGATCTCGTCGTTCGATCTCGAAAACACCAAGCCGGACTGGGCGCTGTGCTACCGCTTCGACATCGTGCTGCGCGGTCGCAACGCCACGCCGATGGAGAACAAGTAAGTGTCGCAGGCCAAACCGGACGGCGTGACGCCGTCGCAAACCGTCGGTCCCTATTTCGCCTACGGCCTGACGCCGGGCGACAAATACGACTGGAACGACGCCTTCAGCAACAATCTGGTCACGCCGGATGCATCCGGCGAGCGCATCCGCGTCGAGGGAACGGTGTTCGACGGCGACGGCGTCCCGGTGGTCGACTGCATGCTGGAGATCTGGCAGGCGGATGCGCAAGGCCGCTTCTCCGACCCGCAGGACAAGCGCGCGATTCCGAACTCGTCCTTCAAGGGTTTTGGCCGCATCGGCACCGATGCCAGGGGCGGCTACGCCTTCGACACCATCAAGCCCGGCAGCGTGCCCGATCCCGACGGCAAGCCGCAGGCACCGCACATCATGATCGCGATCTACGCGCGCGGCATGCTGCTGCATCTCTACTCGCGGATCTATTTCGATGGCGACGCCGCCAACGCTTCCGACCCTGTGCTGGCGCTGGTCCCCGCCGACCGCCGCCCCACGCTGATCGCGACGCGGCAGGCTGGCGGCAATGCCTATCGCTTCGACATCCACCTGCAAGGCGACAAAGAGACGGTGTTCTTCGACGTCTGACGTCTCTTGTTTATCCTCCCCTGGAGGGGGAGGATCGGTTCGCATGAAATGCGAACCGAGGTGGGGTGACAGACGAACCGAGCATTCTCTGATGGCTTGGCGGTGTGACGGTGCTCCTCCTCCAATGGAGCATACGCGGATAGTCTGTCACCCCGCCCCGTCTCACATTACGCTGCGCTCCATGTGAGCCGACCCGCCCCTCGAGGGGCGGGTGAAGAGCAGACTGCCGCCACAGAATTCCGGCGCTACTCCATCACCGCGTGATCGGTCGGCGCCTTCGCCTGCGCGCGCAGCGCCGCCTTGGTCGAACCGATCATGATCGCGAGCGGGATCGCGCAGGCGGTAAAAATCATCACCATCTGATAGTCGTGCGAGAATGCGATGATCTGGGCCTGCACCTTCACCATCAGGTCGGCCATGGCGCGGCCCGAGTCGGTCGCCAGATCGATCATGCCGCGGACGTTCGGCATCTGCAGCGCATGGTTGAACGGATTGATGTGTTCCGAGAGGATCGCGTAGGTGTGGCGCGTGCCCTGTGTCAGCTGCGCGATCACGAGCGAAATGCCGATCGAGCTGGCGACATTGCGCATCAGGGTCAGCATCGAGGTGCCGTCGGTGCGCAGGTGATTGGGCAGCGTCAGGAACGCCACGGTCGACAGCGGCACGAACACCAGGCCGAAGCCAAAACCCTGAACCACGCTGACGACCACGATCTCGGTGACGCCGGTCCGGTCGGTCCAGCCGGTCATGTAGAACAGCGACAGGCAAGTGATGCTGAGCCCCGAGATGATCAGCGTCCGCGCCTCGACGAAGCGCATCATGCGGCCGACCAGCATCATCGCCACGAAGGTGCCGCAGCCGCGGCTCGCCAGCAGCAGCCCGGCGGTGATGATCGGATAGCCGATCACGTTCTGCAGGAACGGCGAGGACAGCGCCATGGTCGAGAACAGCACCAGGCCCATCACCGCCATGAATACGCAGCCGCTGACGAAATTGCGGTCCTTGAACAGCGCGAACTGGATGAACGGCCGCTGCGTCGTCAGCGAGTGCGCCAGAAAGTAGTAGAAGCCAATGACGGCAACGATGAACTCGGCGATGATCTCGTTGGATTCCAGCCAGCCGAGCTGTTCGCCGCGGTCGAGCGCGAGCTGCAGCGAACCGATGGCAATCGCCAGCGCCGTGAAGCCGAACCAGTCGAAGCGCAGTTCGAGATTCTGCTTGGTTTCGTCCATGAAGATGACGAGGCCGAGCACGGTGACGATGCCGAACGGCAGATTGACGAAGAACACCCAGTGCCAGGAATAGGTCTCGGTCAGCCAGGCGCCGAGCGAGGGGCCCATGATCGGCCCCATCATCACGCCCATGCCCCAGATCGCCATCGCCTTGGCGCGTTCCTGCAGGGTGTAGGAATCGAGCATCACCGCCTGTGATAGCGGCACCAGTGCCGCGCCGAACACGCCCTGCAGCAGGCGGAACAGCACCATCTGCGTGATGTCCTGCGACAGGCCGCACAGCACGGAAGCGATGGTGAACCCGGCCGAGCAGATCACGAAGATGCGCTTGCGGCCGAACCGGTTGGCGATCCATCCGACCGGCGCGGTCATGATCGCGGCGGCGACGATATAGGACGTCAGCACCCAGTTGATCTGGTCCTGCGAGGCCGACAGCGTGCCCTGCATGTAGGGCAGGGCGACGTTGGCGATCGTGGTGTCGAGCGCCTGCATGATCGTCGCCGTCATGGCGCAGATCGTCACCATGTTCCGGCGCAGGCCGGGAGCCGCGGACGATGGTGTGCCCGGCGTCGCCATGGCGGCCTAGTCCTGCTCCTGGTTCGCCGCGGCGGGCGTCATCCCGAGCAGCGCGGGCAGCGAGCGGCGATGATTGGTATCGATCGTGGCGTAGACGCTCATGCCGGCCTTCAGCTTGCGAACCAGCCTGTCGTTCTTGTCGAAGTAGATCCGCACCGGGACGCGCTGCACCACCTTGACGAAATTGCCTGAGGCATTCTGCGGCGGCAGGATCGCGAATTGCGCGCCGGTACCGGGCGAGAGCGAACCGACCGTGCCCTTGAACACGTGGTCGGGGAACGCGTCGACCTCGATCGAGACCTGCTGGCCGATCGCGACATGGGTGAAATCGGACTCCTTCGGATTGGCGTCGACCCAGGGATTGGCGGTGTCGATGATGCTGAACACCGCCATGCCCGCGGTGACGAAGCGGCCGAGCTGGATCTGCTCGACCTGGGTGGCGATGCCAGCCATCGGCGCGCGCATCACGGTGTGGTCGAGGTTGCGCTGGGCCTGGTCGAGCGCCGCCTGCGCCTGGGCATAGGGCGGAAATTCCTCCAGCGGCAGGTCGGGATTGCCGAGCAGTTGCGCCCTGGCGGTCGCGATCTTCTGCTGCAGCAACTGGTACTGCGCGCTGGCGGTGACCAGCGCCGTCGACGCGTTGTCGAGATCGAGCTGCGAGCCGAAATTATTCTTCACCAGCGTCGACTTGCGCTCGACGTCGCGCTTCTTCAGGTCCATGCCCTGCTGCGACAGCTCGGCCATCTGGCCGTAGATCCTGAGGTCGGCGATCAGATTGTCATAGGTGACTCTTGCCTGCGCCAGATTGGCCCTGGCTTGCGACAGTGCGAGCCGGAACGGCACCGGATCGATTTCGAACAGGACGTCGCCGGGATTGACCTGCTGGCCCTCCTTCACCACGACCTTCTCGATCTTGCCGGAGATGTCCGGCGTGATCAGCACCTTCTGCGCGCCGACATAGGCGTCGTCGGTGCCGACATAGCGGCCGCCATTGAGATAGAAGGTCAGGCCCGCCGCGAGTGCAACCAGCGGCAGCACCACCAGCAGCAGGAAACGGCGGTGGCGGCGCAGGCCGTCCATCAAGCGGCGCCGCGGCGCGGCCGCTGTCGGTTGCGACGGCGTCGCGGGGGTGCCCTTCTGGTCAGGCGGGAATTTGAGAACGGGATCAGCCATAGCGCTGTTCCTTTCGCGAGGGTTCGTTCGCCGCGCTCTGGATGGCGCTGCGAACATTCTCCTTGATGAGGTCGAGTTGATCGAGCAGGCGGTGGGCGTCGGCGGGGCTGATGCCTTGCAGCGCCGTCGCCGTCAGTTCGGAACGCAGTCCGGCGAGCTTGCCGAGCAGCGGACGGGCGGCCTTGCGCAGATAGAGGCGGTTGACGCGGCGGTCATTGTCGTCGCCGCGGCGCTCGATCCAGCCATTCTCACAGAGCTTGTCGATCAATCGCGTCAACGTGATCGGCTGCATGTCCATCATCTCGGCGAGTTCGGACTGTTTCAGCCCCTCGGCGCGTTCCACCTTGGCCAGCACCGCCCATTGCGCGCGGGTGATGCCGTAGCGCGCGGCCTGCTTGTCGGCATAGGCGCGCACCGCCCGCTGCACCTCGCCGAGCGTAAACAGGAAGTTGATGTCCACCGGGCCCCGCATGTGCCAGCCTCCATGAGCTTGTAATAAAATAAGCTAGCTTATGAATTCCGCACCGGGGGTTAACAGGCAGGTGACCCGCCCGGCGAGCATGGCTGGAACCGGCCCCGCGCGGGGCTTTGGGTTTCGTTGCCGAAATGCTACCAAGGGAGATGACCCTGTCCCGGCAGACCTTTCCCGCGCCCGACCACGATCACGACCGCTGCAGTGCGGAAGCGATGGCGCATGCCGAGGAGGTCTGCGCGCTCAGGTCGCAGAAATTCACCCCGATCCGTCGCCAGGTGCTGCGCGCGCTGCTGTCGAGCCACCGTCCGCTCGGCGCCTATGAGGTGATCGACGAACTCGCCAAGTCGATGCCGCGGCCGGCGCCGATCACGGTGTACCGCGCGCTCGATTTCCTGATGGAGAACGGTCTGGTCCATCGCATCGAGAGCCGCAACGCCTTTCTCGCCTGCGCGCACGACCACGACGAGACCTCGATGGTGGCGTTCCTGATCTGCGATCATTGCGGCTCGGTAGGAGAGATTCCCGCGGCGCCGGTGGCGCAGAGCCTCAACGCGGCGGCCCGCGCCACCGGATTTGCGCCGAAGCTGTCCGTGGTCGAGATCGCCGGTACCTGCGCACACTGTCAAAAAGAATAACAACACGGCGCCAGGCCGGCCACGAGGGTTGATGTCTTCCCAGCGAGCAGAACATTCTTCCGGGCGCGCGCTCACGCCAGGCGCCATCGCTCTGGTGCTGATGCTGTGCCTGAGCTGGGGATTCAACCAGATCGCGGTGAAGCTCGCGCTGCCGGACGTGCCGCCGATGATGCAGGCGCTGATCCGTTCCGCGGGCGCGCTGCCGGTCATGCTGGCCGCCGGCTGGCTGCGCGGGGTGAAATTCTTCGAGCGCGACGGCTCGTTGGTGCCCGGCCTCGTCGCCGGCACGCTGTTCGGTGTCGAATTCGTGCTGATCTTCACCGGGCTGGTGTTCACCTCGGCGTCGCGCGCGGCGGTGTTTCTCTACACCGCGCCGTTTTTCGTCGCGCTCGGTTCCTACCAGTTCCTCGGCGAGCGGCTCAGCGTGCTGCAATGGAGCGGGCTGGGCCTGAGCTTCGCCGGCGTCGCGCTCGCGATCGGCGTGCCGCAGCCGGACGTCGATGCCAAGGTGCTGCTGGGCGATCTTCTGGTGGTCGCCGGCGGCGCGCTGTGGGGCGCGACCACGCTGATCGCCAAGGGCACCAGGCTGCGCAACGCCGCGCCGGAAAAGGCGCTCGGCTACCAGGTCGCGATCTCGATCCCGATCCTGGGTCTTGCGTCATGGCTGTTCGGCGAGAAGATCACCCACATGCCGGGCGCGCTGTCGCTCTCGCTGCTGGCCTATCAGGCGTTCTGGGTGGTGGGCTGCACCTTCGTGCTGTGGTTCGCGCTGATCAAGCGATATTCGGCCAGCAAGCTGTCGTCGTTCACCTTCGTCACGCCGCTGTTCGGCGTCGTCGCGGCCTACTTCGTCATGCAAGACAAGCTGACGATCGCTTTTGGTGTCGCCGCGCTGCTGGTGATCGCAGGGCTCTATCTCGTGAACAAGCCGGACCCGAAGGTGATGCCGGATCCAAACGTCCCGGCGTGACGCTGCCGAGTCACATGCCGCTCAACTGCTACTAGACTGCCCTCAATATTTCTCTTGCTCGTTCGATAGCGGCCTTGGCGATGGACCTGTAGGCGTCCTTGACGGCCAGATCCGCGACCGCGGAATTCACGAAATCGGGGTTCAATTTGTCGAGGGTTAGGAGCGCCTTCGTGGCGTCAGCTCGATATGAGCGAATCGCTTCAATGATTTCGCCCGCATGCGTTTCCGCTGCTGCAGCGATATCAAAGATATCGCGAGGTCTTAGATTGGCCCTCGATAATGGATTGTTTTGGCAATGATTTCTGGGACGACTTCCAGTTCCACGGCTTCGTCATTAATTGTTCTGCTGATGGTCGGCACAGGTGTCATCGACGAGCCGACGATGAAGTCTATTTCGCCGAAAGCTTCGAACGCCAGCTTCAAGTACTTCGTACCATCCCCGCCGTATCCCGATGGTTCTATCTCGAACTCGAAGTCACGCTTCTGGGGATCGAGGTAAGCCAGAAATTGCGGGTCCGGCAGAAAGATATCAATGTCGTGGCTCTCGCGATGATCTATTTGAAGCATCAGGGCGGTGCCGCCGCCGAGAGTCCAATGGTTGATTACGGCCTGTTCAGCATTCGCCTGTCGGATAAGCGCGCATGCTATTCGGAGCAGCCGTGCCCAATCCGACGATTGTTTGGGCGCACTCACGCGGCGAGCGGATAGGACTCGCCGGAATATTTGGCGAAGGCCTTGGCGGCGGCGGCGAGCTGCTGCTCGGTGATATCCCAGGAAGAGGCAAACTCGATTTGCAGTTTCGGAGGTACTTCACCGAAGAACGAAGACATGTGCCCAGGTGCACTTCTGGCCGCCTCGGGGTTTAGAAGACAAAAGGCCAGCTCCTGCGCGTCCAGCTGCTTGCTGTGCGGAGCATTGATGGTCGTTAACACCAGCGCGGAGCTCATTTCCCTCTCGCCTTTCATTCTAGATTGGCCCGATATTGCTGGTTGTCAATGACACACGGCGGCTTCCGTCAACGAACCGTAAAGCCACAGCTTTAACCGGTCTCGATCGGCAACGACGCATCCTTGGCCCATTCCCCCATCGAGCCATCGTACAGCGTCAGTTTTTCGTAGCCGAGCCGGTGCAGCAAAAACAGGTCCACCGTCGCCGAGATGCCGCCGCCGCAATAGGCGACGACGCGCTTGTCCCTGGTGATGCCCTGCGCCTTGAACTTCGCGTCGGCCTCGCCGAGCGGGATGAACGCCTTGGTCGTCGGATCGAGCAGGGTCGCCGCCGACACGTTGCAACTGTTGGGTACCCGGCCGGGCCGGCCGTAGCGGCTGGGCTCCAGCCCCTTGTGGAACTGCGGGCCGAGCGCGTTGACGACGATGGTGCCTTGTTCTGACGTGGCCGCCAGCGTCTGGTGCTTGTCGACGAAAAAGCCGTCCCTGGGTTTCGCCGTAAAGCTTGCCGGCGGATATCCCTTCGCCGCCCCGCTTTCGAGCGGGCGGCCTTCGAGCTTCCACTTGTCGAGCCCACCATCGAGCACGGCGACGTTATCGAAGCCGAGCGACCGCAGCATCCACCAGAACCGCGTCGCCCACATCGGGGTGCCGATGCTGTAGAGCACGACCCGGCTCGCGTTGGAGACGCCGTGTCGGCCGAAGGCGCGTTCAAGCAACGCGGTGCCCGGCATCATGAAGCGCAGCGCCGTATCGGGATCGGAGAACTCGCCCTGCAGGTCGAGGAAGTCCGCGCCCGGAATATGCCTGGCTTCGAATGTGTGACGGCCGGGCACGGCGAGATAGGGCTGGTTGGAGCCCTCAAGCGCCGGCTCGAGGTAGGTGGTGCAATCGAACAGGCGCAGGTCGGGCTGATCCAGGATCGCTGCGAGTTCCGCGGTCGAGATGACCTCGTCGTGCTCCGGCATGGTCGCCTCCGATTACTGTGGTGCCATGCTAGGGCCTTGATCGAGCTATGAAAAGACGATCCGACCCGCCGTCCGCCCTTTCAATTCCGCGATTTCCGTCCAATATAGCGGTTAACGAAAAGCCGAGGCCGGGCGTCCCGCCGACGGCCCTGCATCTGGCTTAAGTTGTTGAAAATAGATCGTAAATTCAATCTGTGACGGGGCGCATAGTGCTTGCATCGCCCCGTTGGTGAATGTCACCAAAACCTGTTATTCGAGACCCCCATGAACAAGCCCGAAATGATCCCGCAAGACGATATCGCCGGCCCCAAGGCGCGGCATCAAACCACCCAGGTCATGGTCGGCAACGTCGCCGTCGGCGGGGGGGCGCCGATCGTCGTGCAGTCGATGACCAACACCGATACCGCCGATATCGAGGGCACGATCGCGCAGGTCGCAGCACTTGCGCGCGCCGGCTCCGAAATGGTCCGCATCACCGTCGACCGCGAGGAGGCGGCGGCCGCCGTCCCGTATATCCGCGACGGCCTGCGCAAGCGCGGCATCACCACGCCCTTGATCGGCGACTTCCACTATATCGGCCACAAGCTGCTGGCCGAATATCCGGCCTGTGCCGAGGCGCTCGACAAATATCGCATCAATCCCGGCAATGTCGGCTTCAAGAACAAGCGCGACACCCAGTTCGCCGACATCATCGAGATCGCCAACAAGAACAACAAGGCGGTCCGCATCGGCGCCAACTGGGGCTCGCTCGACCAGGAGCTGCTGACCAAGCTGATGGACGAGAACACGGCGTCGCCGAACCCGCGCGATGCCCGCGCGGTGACGCGCGAGGCCATGGTGCAGTCGGCCCTGCTGTCGGCGGCGCGGGCGCAAGAACTCGGCATGCCCAAGAACAAGATGATCCTGTCCGCCAAGGTTTCCGCCGTGCAGGACCTGATCGCGGTCTACCAGACGCTCGCCGAGCGGTCCGACTATGCCATCCATCTCGGTCTCACCGAGGCCGGCATGGGCTCGAAGGGCATCGTCGCTTCGTCGGCGGCGCTTGGGATCCTGCTCCAGCAGGGCATCGGCGACACCATCCGCATTTCGCTGACGCCGGAGCCCGGCGGCGATCGTACGCTCGAGGTTCAGGTCGCGCAGGAATTGCTGCAGACCATGGGTTTCCGCACCTTCGTGCCGCTGGTCGCGGCATGCCCGGGCTGCGGCCGCACCACCTCGACCACGTTCCAGGAGCTGGCGCGTTCGATCCAGGATTTCATCCGCGACGAGATGCCGACCTGGAAGACGCAATATCCCGGCGTCGAGCAGCTCAACGTCGCGGTCATGGGCTGCATCGTCAACGGGCCCGGCGAATCCAAGCACGCCAATATCGGCATCTCGCTGCCCGGCACCGGCGAGGCGCCCGCCGCGCCGGTGTTCGTCGACGGCAAGAAATTCCGCACCCTGCGCGGGCCGACCATCGCCGCCGACTTCAAGGCGCTGGTGATCGACTACATCGACCAGCGCTATGGCAACGGCGCCAAGACGCTGCAAACGACCGCGCCGGCGACGACGGCGGCCGAGTAGGGCGTCATTCCATCCTCGGCCCGGATTTGCATCCGATGGAGCATCGTTCGTTTGCACGCGATGGTTGCGCCGCGCGTTAGCTCCCATGAAGCTGCATGCCCCCCTGCAGCAGCGGCGGCGCGCTACCACATCGCCGACCCGATCGGGACAAAGTTTCGTCGCACAATCTCGCCTCACTCGCCTTGATGACAGGCGTTGCAACGATGCTGTCCATCGCCGAAATCTTAAGCAAACGGGGGCTTCATGAAAACCACGTCCGAATTCGCGACGCTGGAGCAACCTTGCAGGCGGCAGCTCCTCGATCCAAAAATGGCTTGGCGTCGTACAACCATGTGGCGAAGCATCGCCGCGCGCATCATGTCAGCCTGGGTTGTGGGGATGCTTGCCGCAGGTGCCGCGTCTGCCGCGCCCGATGATGACGAGATCCGCATCGGCAACACCATGCCCTATAGCGGACCGGCTTCGGCCTACGGCGTGATCGGCAAGACGCTGGCAGCCTACTTCGACAAGGTGAACGCCGAAGGCGGCATCAACGGCCGCCGCATCCGGTTTATCTCCTATGACGACGGCTATACGCCCGCCAAGACCGTCGAACTGGTCCGCAAGCTGGTCGAGCAGGACCGCGTGCTGCTGATGTTCGGCAGCGTCGGCGGCGCCACCAGCGCGGCGGTCCGGCCTTATCTGAACCAGAACAAGGTCCCGCAGCTCTTCAACGCCTCGGGTCCGGCCATGTGGGATCAGCCGCAGGAATTTCCCTGGACCATGGGCTGGCAGCCGAACTACCAGACCGAGGGCCGAATCTACGCGCAGTATCTGCTGGAGAACCATCCCCGCGGCAAGATCGCGGTGCTGTATCAGGACGATGCGTTCGGCAATGACGCGCTCAAGGGATTGACGGACGGGCTGGGCACCAAGATGCTGATGGTGGTCGCGCCATACAAGGTCACGGACACCTCGATCGATCCGCAACTGGCCAAGCTCAAGGCCTCGGGCGCCGACATCTTCGTCAATTTCACTACGCCCAAATTCGCCACCATCGCCATTCGCCGGGTCGCCGAAATGGGCTGGCGGCCGGTTCAACTGCTCGAGGCCGCCTCGAATTCGGCCGCCGTGATGCGCCCGGCCGGCCTGGAGAATTCGGAAGGCGTGCTGTCGGCCGGCTATTATCTCGAGCCCGACGACCCCCTGACCGCCAACGATCCGGCCTATCGCGAATGGTCGGCGTTCATGGACCGCTATGCGCCGGGCCTGTCCAAGAGCGACGGCCTGACGTCCTACAGCTACGCGCTGGCGCGAACCATGGTCGAGGTGCTGCGCCGGAGCGGCGACGACCTGTCCCGTGAGAATGTCATGCGGCAGGCGGCGGCGCTGAAGGGTCTGCAGATCCCGATGCTGATTCCCGGCATTGCGATCAATACCAGTCCCAGCGATCACGCCCCGATCGAGCAGATGCAGATGCAGCGGTTCACCGGCGGCAAGTGGGAGCGCTTCGGTCCGGTGCGCAGCGGCATCGATGCCGGCAGCGTCAGCGAATCCTTCAAGACAATCTTCCAGTACGGCACGGCCAAGCGCGATCTGGCGGTCAAGCTGAACACCAACACGGTGTCCGTCATGACCGGTTCGTTCGGCAGCACCTATGCGCAGATCGGCGCCGATCTCGGCTCGGTGCTGGACAATGGCGAGAGCCTGCGGATCTTGCCGGTGTTCGGCCGCGGCTCGGTCCAGGCGGTCGCCGACATCCTGCTGCTCAAGGGCGTCGATGCCGGCATCGTCCGCAAGGACACGCTGGCCTATCTGGAGCGCAAGGATTTTGCCAGCAGCATCCGCCAGCAGTTCGTCTACGTCACCAAAATGTTCAATGAGGAGATGCACGTCCTGGCGTCGCGCGCGATTCGCGACATGAAGGATCTCGACGGCAAGACGGTCGTGGTCGACCAGCCGGACTCCTCCACGTTTGTCACGGCGATCAACGTGTTCGAGCGGCTGAACATCAAGCCGCACCTGGTCTACAACGAACCGCGGCTCGCGGTGGATTCGCTGCGCCGCGGCGAGGTCGACGCGGTCCTTGCCGTCGAAGGCAAGCCTTCACAATGGCTGGGCCAGATCAGGGATCCCAACCTCCATCTGGTGCCGGTCGATTACGATCGGGCGCTTCAGTCGGAATACCTGCCGTCCAAGCTGACGTCGGAAGACTATCCGAACCTGATCGGCACCGGCGCCGCGGTCGATACGATCGCCGGCGAGGCGATCCTGGCGGCGTATCACTGGCCCACCAACAACGACCGGTATCGCCGTCTCGCATTGCTGGTCGACTCGCTGTTCACCAAGCTGCCGCAGCTGCAGAAGCCGCCGTTCCACCCGAAATGGAAAGAGGTGTCGCCGCGGGTGCCGGTCGATGGCTGGATGCGGTTCGAAGCGGCGCAGGAATGGCTCGATCGCACCTATCCGACCGCGGCCGCGACGCCGGCGGCGACGGTTGGAGCGGCGGCGCCCCGGGCTGCAACTCCGGCGGTCAGCCGCAACGATCCGCTGTACCGCGAGTTTCTCGACTGGCGCGCGCAGCGACAGAAGGGCAATAGCGCCACCCCGGCTCCCCGCTGACGTTCCGGCTGCGGCGCATGTTGCGCTTGGGCCGGCCTCGGCTACGATGCGTCGCAATCGAGAACGATGGGGAGAACGCCGATGTCGTCGCTGTCCGGCAAGCAGGGGCCGCGCTACCGCCACCTCGCGGATGAATCCGATGCGTATGAAACGCTCGGCGTCGAGAAACTGACGCCGATCATCGGCGCCGAGATCACCGGCGTCGACATCGCTAAACTCGTCTCGGACGATGCGCGCTCCAATCGCCAGATCGACGAGATCCATCGCGCGCTGGCGGAAAATCTCGTGATTTTCTTTCGCGACCAGCAGATTTCCCCGCAGCAGCATCTCGCTTTCGGCCGCAAGTTCGGCGAACTGCACGTCCATCCGGCCGCGCCCAACGAGGGCGATCCGGCCCTGATGAGGATCTATGCCGACAAGGATTCACCGCGCGCCAATGGCGAGGGCTGGCACTCGGACGTTTCCTGCGACGTCGAGCCGCCGATGGGATCGATCCTTTACATCAAGCAATGCCCGCCGCGCGGCGGCGACACGCTGTTCGCCAATATGTATGCCGCCTACGAGGCGCTGTCGGACCGGATGAAGGCCTATCTCGACGGGCTCACCGCGCTGCATGACGGCGAACAGACCTATCGCGGGCTGTACGCCAATTACGGCGTCGCCGACCGGCCGGAATATCCGCGCGCCGAGCATCCGGTGGTGCGAACCCATCCGGTGACAGGCAAGAAGGCGCTCTATGTCAACCGCGGCTTCACCCGCTACATCCTGGGCATCCCGCGCGACGAGAGCGACGCCATGCTGACCTATCTCTACCAGCACGCGGAGAACCCCCTGTTCCAGTGCCGCTTTCGCTGGACCGAAAACGCCATCGCGTTCTGGGACAACCGTTGCACCCAGCACCGCGCGATGTGGGATTACTGGCCGCACACGCGCTCCGGCACGCGGGTGACGGTGAAGGGCGAGCGGCCGGTGTAGACCGTCCGGCTGTGGTTTTCCGACGAGAGATGTCGGCCAAAAAAAGCCCCGGGCGATGCCGGGGCTTTTCTGATTGCGGGAGGACGTCTCTCGATCAGTACCGGGCCGCGACGGGGCCGCTGAACTGATAATTGATACCAGCCCGGGCAATGCTGCCGCGGGTGTTGAAGGAGTAAAGCGCGAAGTCGACATTGTTGGCCGGGTTGGATTGGTTGCCGCGGATCGTGTGGTTGCCGAGATCGTAGTAGAGATATTCCCCCTTCAGGCTCCAATTCGGGGCGAATTTCCACTCGGCGCCGGCGCCAATCGTCCAGCCATAGCGAAACTCATCCGCGTTGGCGATGAACTGGCGGCCGATGGCCGGCTGGTTGAAGAACTCGTTGACGTTGCCGTTGCTGGTGACATTCGCGTAGGCCAGACCGCCGGTGGCGAACAGCAGCAACTGATCGGTGGCAAGGAAGCCAAGCCGGCCGCGGACGGTGCCGAAGAAATCAATCTTCTGGCTGGCTGTGGTCCTGACATTAGGACCACCGACGGGAAGGTCGACAACGCGCGAATCTCTGATGTCAGCCCAGTCGAAATCAGCTTCGATGCCGGCCAATCCGCGACCGAACTGCCAGTTATAGCCGATCGTGCCGCCGATCAGGCCGCCTTCAGGCTTCAAGCCGCGGACCGCAGAGGGCACCACGCCCGGTTGCGCGGCGAGGATGAGTGGGCTGCCCCCGACGCCGACGTCCTGGGAATCATTCCACCCATAACCACCGTTGATGCCGATGTAGAAGCCGGTCCAGTTATAGACGGTAGCGGCAGCGGCCGGCGCCTTGGTGTAGGGACGCGCCGCGAGATCGGCGGCGGAAGCAGTGCCGGCCGTCAGCATGATCAATGGCGCCGCAGCAAGTGCGATCTTCTTCATCTTCATCGGTTCAACTCCCCTTCAACGCATAAACGAATCTGATGCATGCATCCCGATACCCGCATGAGTAACCGGGTTCCGCGCACAGGTCTGTCACCGGTTCGCAACGTTTTCGAGCTTTCCTGATCTGGATTTGGGAATATTTGTGGCAACAAATTGGCTTGCCGTTGCAGCGGACGCAGAAAGATGTAGCATTACAATCTCTTGCAGAATCTGGGTGAATTCCGTCGCGCCTTATTCGAGCGCGTGGATGCCCGTGCTGGCCACGAAATGCCGGGCATTGTGGCGCCCATGCTTCGCCCTCCGGCAACGATTCCTCTTCAGGGGCGATGCGGTTCGCCGACACCGCGCCTTGCGATTCGGGCGACGCCATGCCGAACACCCCGTGGGGATGAACGGCCGATGGCTGGCCCTCGATGCGATCGCTGCGATCGGCGGATATTGCCTGCGCGGGCTGACGGTCGCGAGGCGACCGGCCGGCGCCGATCACGCGACCGCGTGATGGCGACGCGGGCGAGAATGACGTGCCGCTGTACGACCGCCGAACGGCTTTTTGATCCGCCGCCCGATGTGCATCGCCCACAGCTTGCGCCGGTGTCATTGGCATCCCGGGCGGGAGGCCGTCGTTCAGCGGGAGCCGATGGTCACAACGGCTCGTCGTCGTCGCCGTGGCTGTCTTGCTTGGGGGTCGCGATGTCGCCGTCCTCGTACTCGTCACGCTCATACGCGTCGTGCGCGTCCGGAGCAGGGTCCGGATGCTTCGGCTTGTCTTCGCCGTGTTTCGGAGGCTCGTTGGTTCTGTCCGTTCCGCTCATCTGATGCCTTTTTCCGCCGGATCAATCGGCGTTGCTCTGTATGCCGATTCGGAGTATCGGCATGACCAATCCGATCGCATTGAGGCCGGCATGTTAGCGCCGGCCGCAACATCTTTCCCGCCCTTTTTGCGGCGTCCCGTCCAAAAGGGCTTTCACACGGAGCCAGCATGAAGAAGCCCCGCCCTGCGGTGGACGAACCGCAGCCGCGCAAGACCATCCGCGCCGACAAGGCGCCGACATCGGGATACTCGCTGATTGTGGATGGACACTTCAAATCGCATCACGACACGGTCGAGGCCGCCGAAGAGGCCGGCATGGCGCTGAAGAACAGGTTTCAGATGCTGCAGGTGCAGGTCTACGACGCCGAGAACAAGACCCGCTCGATGATCGACTGGCCGGGACCCGGATAAACGCGGGCGTTTCTCTCCACGTCGTCCCAGGCGTGCTTCACGATCCATGATCCGGTCATCTGGCGACGCTGCGGGAGTGCGCCTTCACTCCGCAGCGCGCCGAAATCGGGCATCGCCCTCAGGTCCGGCGTCCGCCGCTCTGCTGGCTCGCCAGCCATTCGGATAGCGCAACCGGCTTTTCGTTGGTCCGCTTGGCGGCGGGCGACGATTTCCTTGCCTTGCTCACGGCGGCGCGTTTCGGCTCGGCGGCCTCGCGTGCCAGCCGCAATGCCTTCAGCCTGGCCATGTTGTCGAGCACGGCCTTGGTGGCGGCCTCGCGTTCGGCCTTGCCGGATTTGGCGTCATCAGCCGCCTTGTCGGCGCGATTGTGATCCTCTTGACTCATTTTGTAACGCTCTTCGGTTGATTTCCAGGTCATGCCTCTGAATGACGACAGATGTCGTCATGCGGTCCCCGCGGCGAAGCATCACGGATACGGAACGCAGAGGATATGGTTTCGGTCGAGATAAGTGCCGCTGCTTTTCGAGTCAACCCGCGTGATGAAGCATCGCATCATCATCGCTTTCGTCGGGCGCCGCCTGATCGAAACGCGCAATCCATTCGGCCAGCGCCGCCGATGCATGTCCCTGCGCCTTGATCTGCCGCAGCGTGATGCGCACGCTGATGCGGCCGTATCGATCGCCGGCAGTGGCGGTCGGCGGCGCGCCGGCCAATACCGCCTCGATCACCCGCCGCTTGGTCGCGATCACTTCCGGATCGCCACACGCCGCCAGCATCGCCTGGAAGGCATCGTGCCGCGTCGTGTCGAACGGCCGCGCCTCGCCCAGCGCGTCGCGCGCCGGATGCGGCGGATAGAGATGCGCGCAGGGAACCATGCCGTCGGGCACCGGTTCGGTCGCGGGATGGGTCCGCCGGTGCCGCAACAATTTCGGCAGGACATGGGTGTGCGGTCCTTCCGGGCTCCTGCCGGACGGCGGCGGGATCGGTTGAAACACCTCGATGCGCCCGAGGCGACTGATGAAGACGCGGTGCGGCTGCGCCTCGAGGATCATGGCCATGGCGGGATTGCCGGACTCGAAGACCTGGCGGCCCACATGGTCGCGCAATTTTCTTGCCAGCGAAGCCTCAGTTCGGACGCAAAAGTCCGCGTGCGGCGCTCCGAACCCGAGATCGAACAGCACTGAATCGCGATCCTCTTCCCGCGCCGCGTCGCGATCGGGACCGATCTCGGTCAGGGCCGCGCGCTGGTTCATGCCACACGCCTGTTGCGGCAGGCAAAGCGAAACCCGCTGGTTCCAGCCCGTCCGGGTGAGGCTTTCGGACGCGAAGGCGCGCGGGGCGGCGACCGCGTTCAGCACGATCGCGCCGCGCGACGTCAAGGCCGATACGGTTTGGTCCGAGTGAACCAGCCGCACCGGCTCGTCGGCGTCGCGCGAGAATTCGGCGATGGCGCCGAAGGTGCCGAGGCTCCATTGCGTTTCGGGATTGGAGATTTCCCGTTGCAGGAGATCGATGGCGGCGCTCATCGACGCCGCCCGAAGAAGAATGGCACAGGCATGAGAAGGTTCTCCCGGGCAACAAGCCCGGAAGAATATCGTCTTGTCGGTGCAGGACAAGCCGGTCCGGCGCACCGAACCGGCGGTTTGGATCAGAACGTCGCGCCGGCCTTGATCATAAAAGTCCGGCCCGGGAGCGGATAGGCTGAAAAACGGCCGGGCGTGAACGAACTGGCGATCGCATAGTCGTAATATTGTGCGTCGAACAGGTTGATCACCGCCGCGGACCAGAAGAAGCGGTCATAGGTGCCGCTCAGCTTCAGGTCGACGGTGGCATCCGCCGGAATCTTTCGCTGGGTATTGGCCTGGTCGTTGTCCATGGCGCGTTCGCTCCAGGCCCGCACCGTGGCGTCGAACACCAGATAGTTCTGCCAGATGTTCCAGGTCACGCCGCCGCTCGCGGTGTAGCGCGACACCAGCGGCACGTCCTTGCCCGCGAATTCGCCTTCGCGGAACACGGCGCGGGTGTAGGCGATGCCGCCGCGCAGCGTCACGCTGTCGCTGACGCGCAGCGAAGCGCTGGTTTCCGCGCCGTAGCGGCGGGTCGGATCGAGGTTGACGTTGTAGAACAGCGCCGGGATGAAATGGATCTCGTTTTCGAGGTCCATGTTGTAGATGCTCGATTGCATCTGGAAGCCGCCGCTCTTCACCCGGAAGCCGCCCTCGATGTCGTGCGAGGTCTGGGTCTTCAGTTTGAAATTCTGCGACAGCGGATTGAAGAACGCGTCGAAAGCCGGTCCAGACGCGACGCGCTCGTCGACGGTCGGGGTTCGGAACGCCCGCGCGGCACGGCCGAACACCGAGAAGACGTCGTTGAAGCGATGCTCGAGGCCGGCGTGCAGCGCGTAGTGCGTCTCGTTGCTGTTCAGCGGGGAAGCCTGGGCGCTGCAATTGAAGAACGCGGCGCAGCCCGGCGCGTTGGGATCGTACCGGTCCCGGGCGCTGAGGCTGGTGTTCTGTACCCTGCCGCCATAGGAGAAATCCGTCGTCGGCAACAGGCCCAGGCTTTGCTGCCAGTAGCCGGCCACCGTCTGTTGCGACAGATCATACGTATGATCCGCCGGAACGCCGCGGAACGCGCCGCGCTCCTGGTTGAACGTCGCATCATAGTAATCGATGCCGGTCAGGATTTGCGAGGGCATCCCGAACATCGCGTTCTTGATGCTCAGGCGCGGCGTGATCGACCAGGTCTGCAGTGATGCGTCATTATAGGTCGAGGAAAAGCTCGGGAGCGGCGAGGCGAACGGTACCGCGCCGAAGAACGCGCTCTGCGTATCCTTTTTGCGTACGCCGCCGTCGACGATGAGTTCGGCGCCGTTCCACAGTGTCTTGGTGAAGCCGGCGGTAGCGCTGGCGCCCTGCTGGTTGCCATAGTCGAACGGCGTGGCGGCGCCCCGGCGATTGGTGACCAATTCATTGACGCCGATCGAGGGATCGACGATGCGGCCGCCGGGAAAGCCGAGCTTCTGATCGTCGCCGGTAATCGTCAGGAACGCCTTGAGGTCGGGCGTGGTGTAGTTGAGATTTCCGACGCCGCTGCGCTGGTCGAGCGCATTGTTCTCGCGATAGCCGTCGGATTTGATGGCGTTGCCGTAAAAGGAAGTCGACCACGGCCCGTAATTGGCCGCGGCCGAGATGTTCGCCGTGCGCGTATTGAAAGAGCCGACGCCGGCTTCAACGCGCCCGGAGACGGGCGGGCCGCCTACGCCGTTCTTCAGCACGATGTTGACGACGCCGCCGACCGCGTTGTCGCCGTACAGCACCGCGCCGCTGTTGCCGCGGGTGATTTCGACGCGCTCGATCGACTGCAGCGGGATGGTCGAGAGATCGACGGCGGCCGAGTCGATATCGTTGAGGCGGCGGCCGTTGACCAGAACGAGGGTATTGGCCGTGGCGAACGCGCCGAACCCCCGGATATCGATCGATGTCTTGGCGCCGTTAACGCCGCCGAAGAACGACTGCAACTGAACGCCGGGCACCTGGGCCAGGATCTCCGGCAGGGTCTGCGCCGGCGAATGCGCGATCGTGTCCGCGGTGATGACGGTCGAAGATGCGCCGACGATGCCGGAGAATCGTTCGCCGCCGCTGCTTCCCGCGCCTTGCGCCGCACCTTGCGAGGCAGCGTCGAAGCCCGGACCGGCTGCCGGCCGCGTGCCGGTCGACGGCCCGGCCGCCGGCGTGATGCGGTGTGACGTCGATGCTTCATCATAGGTCGGCCGGGCGCGGGTCCGGCTGGGATCGGTGGGCGAGGTGACCTCGACCGGGGGCAGATTGGTCGGCGGCGCTTGTGCGGATACGTGGGTGCCGCTCAGTACGAGCATGCTGCTGGCGAGCAGCACCGCGCGGCGCCGCTTCGCGGGTGGGGTGGAAGACATCGACTTGGACCTCGGTATGACGTCAGTGGCACGTCACAGCGAACCAAGTCTCACCATCCCGCTAGAGGCGAAGCAGTGAAGCTAATGTCTGTACTCCCCGACCGACATTTTCGCGTGTGACCACGGCTGACGGCAGGTCTCCTGGCTCGCGGGTCGTCACCCTGTCGTCGCCTTCCCGGGACCGAGATTCCCAGTGGCCTATGACGAAGGATTCGCCGCTTACAGTTGCGGGGGCAGCCGCGGCATAGGGCAATTCCCCGCACCGCGTTCCCTTTTGATCCCGAAAACGGGAACCGTCGCAAACAAGGTAGAATTTTGTCAAACACCGAGTCAATCCAGACCGGCGCGGCACGCCGTGCTGGCCGGACGAGTGCGCCATTTTTGCCGCAGCCGCGTGATGATCCCGCCGTCTGTACCAGGGCGGGTAAACCTGCTTTAGGACGATGGATGCGTTTTCAGACGGTTGCCATAACCAACGGGCGCGCGGCGCGCAGGACCGGCGCGGCCGTGCTGCTGTCCGCCCTTGTCGCCCTGCTGGCGCTGATCTCGCTCGGCATCGGGCCGGTGCGGCTGTCGCCGCTCGCGGTGGCGGAAGCGCTGTTCGGCGCCGGCGGCGAGGTCTCGCAGATCATCGTCCGCGAAATCCGCCTGCCGCGCACGCTGCTGGCGCTGGCGATCGGCGCCATGTTGGGATTGTCCGGCGCGGCGCTGCAGGGCTTGCTGCGCAATCCGCTGGCGGCGCCCGAACTGTTCGGCGCGCCGCAATCCGCCGCCTTCGGCGCGGTGCTGATGATCGCGCTCGGGCTGGCCGATGTGCGTTCCTGGGCGCTGCCGGTGGCTGCGATCATCGCGGCGTTCGGCTCGGTTTTCATGCTGCTCTCGATCGCCGGTCGCAATGCCGGGCTGTTGATCCTCATCCTCGCAGGTCTGGCGATCTCCAGCTTCGCGGGCGCCGCCACCGCGCTGGTGATGAACCTCGCCACCAATCCGTTCCTGGTGCTGGAGATCGCCTTCTGGCTGCTCGGTTCGCTGGACGACCGCAGCTTCCAGCATGTCATGCTGGCGTTCCCCTTCATCATCGCCGGCGGGGCCATGCTGCTGAGCCAGCGCCATGCCTTTCGCGCGCTGAGCCTGGGCGAGGAAACCGCGCAGAGCCTCGGCGTCGATGTCGGCCGCTTGCGGCTGTTCGTGATTTCCGGGGTCGCGCTCGGTGTCGGCGGCGCGGTTGCGGTCACCGGCACGATCGGCTTCATCGGGCTGGTCGCGCCGCATCTGATGCGGCCATTGGTGGGCCATGATCCCGGCCGGCTGCTGGTGCCGAGCGCGCTCGCCGGCTCCGCGCTGCTGCTGGCCGCCGATATCGCCGTGCGCATCATTCCCTCGACCTCCGATATCAAGGTCGGCGTGCTGACCTCGATCATCGGCGTGCCGTTCTTCCTCTATCTGATCATGCGCGAACGCCGCGCGCTGGGCGGGGGCGTCGCATGAGCGGGCCGCTGTTGACCGCGAAGGGGCTGAACGTGCGGCTCGGCAGCCGCGTCGTGCTGCACGACGTCTCGCTGGCGCTGTCGGCGGGACATCTGGTCGCGCTGGTCGGGCCGAACGGCGCCGGCAAGACCACGCTGCTGCGGGCGCTGGCCGGCTTGATCCCGTCCGACGGCGCGATCGAGATCTGCGGCCAGGCGCTGTCCTCGCTGCCGCTGCGCGAACGCGCCAGGCGCTTCGGCTATCTGCCTCAAGGTCACGTCGCGCACTGGCCGCTGCCGGCGCGCGACATCGTGGCGCTCGGCCGCTATCCGCATGGCGCCACCGATCCGGCGCGGCTGTCGCCCGCAGACCGCGACGCGGTGCTGCGTGCGATGCAGGTGGTGGACGCGGTCGCGTTCGGCGATCGCCGCGTCACCGAATTGTCCGGCGGCGAGCGCAGCCGCGTCGCGCTGGCCCGCGCGCTGGCAGTGGAAGCGCCGGTGCTGCTCGCCGACGAGCCGACCGCCTCGCTCGACCCGCGGCACCAGATCGACGTGATGACGAATCTGCGCGCCACCGCCAACGCCAATGTGCTCGTCGTCGTCGTGACGCACGATCTCGGGCTGGCGGCGCGTTTCGCCGATCGCGTGCTGGTGCTGCAGGACGGCCGGCTGGTGGCGCAGGGCGCGCCGGCGGACGCACTGTCCGAACAGGTGCTGGCGCAGGTGTTTCGCGTTTCGGCCTACCGCGCGGAATTCCAGCGTGAGGCCGTGATCGTGCCATGGGCGGATATCTGATGCGGCGGCTGGCGTTCCTGGCAGCGCTGCTGGCGTTCATGGTGCCGGGCAGCGCTGCGCCGGCCTCCGTCCTGCCGCGCCTGGTCTCGATGAACGTCTGCACCGACCAGCTGGTGCTGGCGCTCGCCGACCCCGAACAGATTCTCGGATTGAGCCGGTTTTCGCGCGACGGCTGGCAATCGAAGGCCGGCGATCTCAGCCGCTATCCGGTGCTGTCGGGCGGCGCCGAGGACGTGCTGCTGATCAGGCCCGACATCGTCGTCGCCAGCGCATTCGACAAGCGTTCGACGCGCGAGTTGCTCAAGGCCAAGGGCCTTCGCCTCGCTGAACTCGCCGTGCCGCGCACCCTCGACGAAGCGCGCCGGCAGATCCGCGAGGCCGGGGACATCACCGGGCATTCGGACCGCGCCGCGGCGGAAGTCGCGCGGCTCGATGCCGCCTTGGCGCGCGCCCGGCTGGCGGTCGCGGCGCGGCGCGATCGCGTGCTGCCGGTGTCGCGGCGCGGCTGGGTGGCCGGCAGCGACAGCTTTATCGGCTCGCTGCTCGGCGAAGCCGGCCTGCGCAGCGCCGCCGGCGATCTCGGTTTCAGCTTTGGCGGCTTTGCTTCGCTGGAGGCGATCGTGAATCTGCGGCCCGACCTGATCGTGGTGTCGCAGGCCGGCGATGTCGCGCGCGACGACGGCCAGGCGTTCCTCGTCCATCCCGCGCTGGAACGCCTCTATCCGCGGCAGAAACGCATCGTGATTCCGGAGCGCCTGACCGAATGCGGCGGCGTGTTGCTGGCCGACGCGCTGGATACGCTCACGGCGGAGTTGCAGCGGATCGGCAATTAGTCTGCTCCGCGGGCAGCGATCTCCGCGATCACGCCTTGCCATGGCGCGGCTCTGTCCGGATGTCGCGGCGCTCATCCGGGCTGCAGCTCCTAAGCTCCTCGTGCCCGCATCAGCTCGGCCAGGTCGAGCCGCCTGGTGAACATCGCCAATGACCCGTCTCCGGCGCGCGGCCATTCCGCCTCCGGACGGTCGCGATAGAGCTCGACGCCGTTCTGGTCGGGATCGCGCAGATACAGCGCCTCGCTGACGCCATGGTCGCTGGCGCCGTCGAGTTCGATGCCGGCCTGCATCACGCGATGCAGCGCGTCCGCCAGCGCCGCGCGCGTGGGATAGAGGATGGCGGTGTGGAACAGGCCGGTGGTGCCGGGCGGCGGCGGCCGGCCGCCTTTGCTTTCCCAGGTGTTGAGGCCGATGTGATGGTGATAGCCGCCGGCCGAGATGAATGCCGCGGCGTCCCCCATCCGCTGCATCACCTCGAAGCCGAGCACGCCGCAGTAGAACCCCAGCGCGCGCTCGAGATCGGCGACCTTGAGATGGACGTGCCCGATGCGTGTCCCGGCGATGACGGGTTGAGTCTGGGGCATATGTTCTCCGTTATTGTCTGATCGCCTCGTCCATCGGCGGGAGGCCTACGCCAGATATAGATCGAATTTACGGAACGAAGAGTCGTCTATCCCGAAACTCAGCGTTTCCGCCGAGGTGGAGGTTTAGCGCGTCCATCGGCTGGACGCGCCGTCTCCGCCGCATGGAACGAAATGGATGGCCTCACGCCAGATCCGAGACTTCTCCGTCCGGCAGCCCGAACTCGAACGTGTTCAGCGTCATCGACACCATGGTGTAATAGCCGCACAGCCCGATTACTTCCACGACCCCGCGCTCGGTGAGCACCTTGACCGCCTCGTCATACAGCGCCTTCGACACGCCCTTGCCCTCATGCAGCGATTTGGCGAGATCGTAGATCATCTGGCCCTTCGGATCGTCGAAGGTCGGCGTCCGCCGGTCGCGGATGTCCTCGATGATTTTGGGGTCCATTCCGCCCTTCAGCGCCAGGCGCTTGTGCGCGAACCATTCGTAATGCGAGGTCCAGTGCCGCGCGGTGACCAGAATGGCGATTTCGGACAGCTTGGCCGGAAACATCGTGTTGAAGCGCAACTGCTCGCCGAGCCGGGTGGCGTGCCGGGCCATGTCGGGGCTGTTGAGCCAGGCCATCATCGGCGCCGGCGGCGCGCCGCGCTTGCCTGATATCGCCTCGTCATACGTTTCCCTTTGCTCGGGGCTCATTTCGCCAGGCGAAAGCAGTTTCAGCCGCATGCGCGTTTCCTGTTGTTTTTCAACCGTTCCGCTCTGCGCTTACACCCGATTGCGCGCCGTGACCACCGTACCGGCGGCATGGGCCGATGCCAGACACCGGTTGAATTCCGCAATGCGGCGGCTAAGGTCGATCGCAATAGTCCATATGGAAACGCCGACATGTCCGATCTGGAATTATTCCGCCGTGAGACCCGCGCCTGGCTGGAGGCCAATTGCCCGCCGGAGATGCGCCGACCGATGACGGCCGACAGCGACACCTATTGGGGCGGTCGTAACGCCAAATTCTCGTCCGAGCCGCAGCGCCTCTGGTTCGAGCGGATGCGCGACAAGGGCTGGACCGTGCCGGACTGGCCGCAGGAATATGGCGGCGGCGGGCTCGACCGCGCCGAGCACAAGGTGCTGCGCGAGGAAATGGCCGCCATTGGCGCGCGCCCGCCGCTGTCGAGTTTCGGCATCTGGATGCTAGGCCCGGCGCTGTTGAAGTATGGCAATGACGCCCAGAAGAAGGAGCATCTGCCGAAGATCGCCGCGGGCCTGATCCGCTGGTGCCAGGGCTATTCCGAACCGAACGCCGGCTCCGACCTCGCCTCGCTGCAGACCCGCGCCGAAAGCGACGGCGACGACTATATCATCAACGGCCAGAAGATCTGGACCTCCTATGCCAATTACGCCGACTGGATCTTCTGCCTGGTGCGGACCGATCCCACCGCGAAGAAGCACGACGGCATCAGCTTCATCCTGTTCGACATGGCCTCGAAGGGCGTCACGACGAAGCCGATCCTCCTGATCTCGGGCTATTCGCCGTTCTGCGAAACCTTCTTCGGCAATGTCCGGGTGCCGAAGTCGCATGTGGTCGGCACGGTCAATCGCGGCTGGGATGTCGCGAAATATCTGCTGCAGCACGAGCGCGCGATGATCTCGGGCATGGGCGAGCGCGGCGTCGGCCGGCCGCTCGGCCAGGTCGCCGCCGATTCCATCGGCGCCGACGCGCAAGGGCGCCTCGACGACGCGATGCTGCGCAGCCAGATTTCGACCTTCGAGATCGACGAGGCCGCGCTGTCGGCCGCCGCCGAACGCGCGGTCGATCTGGCGAAAGCCGGCCAGTCGCATCCGGCATTCTCCTCGGCGATGAAATATTACGGCACGGAGTTGAACAAGCGCCGCTACGAAATCCTGATGTCGGCCGGCGGCATCGACGCGCTGGAATGGGAAAGCGAGCGCTCGAGAAACGGCGCCCGCCCGCGCGCCTGGCTGCGCACCAAGGCCAATTCGATCGAAGGCGGGACGAGCGAGGTGATGCTCGGCATCGTCGCCAAGCGCATCCTCGATCTGCCGGGGGCGTAGTTTCTTTGCCGTCATGGCCGGGCTTGTCCCGGCCATCCACGTTCTGCCTGCCGATCGGACAAAGGACGTGGATGCTCGGGACAAGCCCGGGCATGACGGGTTCATATAGCAACGTGATCACTCAAGCTCGGATACCTGCATAGATGCCCCTCGTCCTCACCGAAGAACAATCCATGCTGCGCGACAGCGCGCGCGGCCTGATCGGCGACAAGGCGCCGGTTTCGCATCTGCGCGGCCTGCGCGACAGCAAGGACGCCACCGGCTTTTCCCGTGATCTCTGGAGGTCCTTCGCCGAGATGGGCTTTGCCGGCCTCTTGGTGCCGGAAAATTTCGGCGGCAGCGGCCTCGGCTGCGTCGAGGCCGGTGTGGTGATGGAGGAGATCGGCCGCACGCTGATGCCCTCGCCGTTCCTGTCGAGCGCGGTGCTGGCGGTCTCCGCCTTGTCGCGCGGCGGCAGCGAGGCGCAGAAATCCGCGTATTTGCCGAAGATCGCCGACGGTTCGCTGCTGGCCGCGCTGGCCGTCGATGAGGGCACAAAACACCGACCGCACAACATCAGCCTGCAGGCGGTGCGCTCCGGCAACGGCTTCCGGCTCAGCGGCGCCAAGGCGCTGGTGGTCGACGGCCACACCGCGGATTTGCTGATCGTCGCCGCGCGCACCGGCGGCGCGGCCGGCGAGCGCGATGGGCTGACGCTGTTCCTGGTCGATCCCAAGGCCAAGGGCGTCGCGATCGAGCGCACGGTGATGGTCGACGCGCACAACGCCGCGCGCATCGAGTTCAGCCATGTCGAGGTCGACGCCGATCACGTGCTCGGCGAAGTCGATCAGGGCGGCGCGCTGCTCGACGGCGTGCTCAATATCGGCCGCGGCGCGGTCGCCTCAGAAATGGTGGGCCTGAGCGAGGAGGTGTTCGGCCGCACCGTCACCTATCTCAAGGAACGCAAACAGTTCGGCAAACTGATCGGCGAATTCCAGGCGCTGCAGCACCGCGCCGCCCAGCTCTATATCGACATCGAGATCACCCGCGCCGCCGTGATGAAGGCGCTGCAGACGCTGGACGGCGATTTCGACAACGCCGCCGCTGCCGTCGCGGTGGCAAAAGCCCGCGCCGGCACCACGGCCACGCTGGCGGTGCAGGAGGGCGTGCAGATGCACGGCGGCATGGGCATGACCGACCAGTTCGACATCGGCTTCTTCATGAAGCGCGCGCGGGTGTGTCAGGAACTGCTCGGCGACAGCAATTTTCACGCGGATCAACTGGCGCGAATGAAGAGCTATTGAGGTTTACTCCCATCCTCCCCTGGAGGGGGAGGATCGGTTCGCATGTAATGCGAACCGAGGTGGGGTGACAGCCTCTCCTCGCATTCTCTGCTGGCTGGGGGTGAGGTGCTCCACGCCAACAGAGCATACGCCGAGAGCCTGTCACCCCGCCCCGTCACGCATCTTGCGATGCGTGCCGGCCCGCCCCCTCAAGGGGCGGGTGAAAGAATCTGCCGCAGCCTTTCTTCCGTCACCGGATCGGCGGCGCGTACTGGATCCCGCCGTTGCTCCACAGCGAGTTCAGCCCGCGCGGGATCTTCAGCTTGGAGCCGTCACCGACGTTGCGGTCGTAGACCTCGCCGTAATTGCCGACATGGCGGATGACGCGCGCGGCCCAGTCCTTGGGCAGGCCGAGGTCTTCGCCATAGGCGCCCTCGGTGCCGACCAGCCGCATCACGTCGGGCTTCTTCGATTTCAGCGCCTCGTCGATGTTCTTCGAGGTGATGCCGAGTTCCTCCGCGTTGATCATCGCATACAGCGTCCACTTCACGATCATCATCCAGTCGTCGTCGCGCTGGCGCACCACGGGCGCGAGCGGCTCCTTGGAGATGACGTCCGGCAGGATGACATGGTCGCTCGGCTGTATCAGGTTCAGCCGCAGCGCGTAGAGTTGGGAGACGTCGGCGCTGAAGGTGTCGCACTTGCCGCCTTCATAGGCCTTCAGCACGTCCTCCAGCTTGGCAAACTTCACTTCCGTGTATTTCATGTTGTTGGCGCGGAAGTGGTCGGCGACGTTGAGCAAATTGGTCGTGCCTTCCTGCACGCACACCTTGCTGTTGTTGAGGTCGAGGGCGGAATCGATGTTACGCGCGCGCGGCAGCATGAAGCCCTGGCCGTCATAATAGGCGACCGCCGGGAAATACAGCGCGTAATTGCTCTCGCGCGACATGCTCCAGGTGGTGTTGCGGGACAGGATGTCGACGGTGCGGTTCTGCAACTCCTTGAAGCGCTCATTGGCGTCGAGCGGCACGAACTTCGCCTTCTTCGGATCGTCGAAGATCGCGGCCGCCACCGCGCGGCAGAAATCGACGTCAAAACCGCTCCAGTCGCCCTTGTCGTCGGGGATCGAGAAACCGGGCAGGCCCTTGTTGACGCCGCACAGCACTTCGCCGCGGCGGATGGTGCGCTTCAGCGTCTTGGTGTCGTAGCGCTCATAGGTGATGGCGGCGGCCGCAACGGCGGCGGCGACCGCCAGCCCGATCAGGAGGCCGCCTCGGAAGGTCCGTAGCATTTGTTCAACTCACATTTTGCAGGAAAAACAGATCGGTTGGGGAAACCGCATAACCTGGAGGGATCGTCGCGCAATCAGAGTTCCGGCTTCTGCCGGATGATGACCTTGGTGCCGACCGGCACGCGCTCGTAGAGATCGGCGACGTCGGCGTTGACCAGGCGAAAGCAGCCGGAAGAAACGGCGGTACCGATCGTGTCCGGCCGGTTGGTGCCGTGGATACGATACACCGTCGTGCCGAGATACATCGCGCGCGCCCCGAGCGGATTGCCCGGGCCGCCGGCCATGAAGCGCGGCAGATAGGGCTGGCGCGCGATCATCTCCGGCGGCGGCACCCAGTCCGGCCACTCCGCCTTGCGCGTGATGTTGACGAGCCCCTGCCACTGAAAACCTTCGCGGCCGACGCCGATGCCATAGCGCAGCGCGCGGCCGCCGCCCTGGACCAGATAGAGGTGGCGCTCCGCCGTCACCACGATGATGGTGCCGGGCGCCTCGGTGGTGCGGTAGAAGACGCTGGTCTTCCTGAACTCCGGATCGAGTTCGACGGATTCGTCGGGCAGCAGCCCCGGCTGGTCGCCGACATCGGGCTGTCGCAACTGCTGCGCCTGGCTTTGCGGGGCGATAAGGATCAGACCGCCGGCGGCGATCAGCATCCAGATCAGGTGCCGGAATTTCGTCATCGAAAATACTCTCCTCGCCGCAAATCAGCGGAACCATCAAATCTCAGGGCCGGTCCGATGGCAAGTTTAGGGCGAAATCAGCAGCCGGCCCACTGAAAAATCTCCAATTTTCGCGTCACCCCCTAGGCGTGGGATCGCCTGCGCCTGGTCACGGCGCGATCCATAGCCGCAATATGAATGAGATCAACGTCACAGTGCCGACGCCGCCGAGCCACAGCGCGGCGAACCACAACAGACGTTGCCCCAAGGGGCGCGGATTTGGCTTGACGTCGATCAATGGTAGCCGCTCTCGGCGTTCACCTTGCCGCGAAACACCCAGTAGGCCCATGCGGTATAGCCAAGGATCAACGGGATCAGGATGGCGACGCCGAACAGCATGAAGAGCTGGCTGTTCTCCGGCGCCGCCGCCTGCCAGATCGTGACGCTCTGCGGCACGATGTACGGGTACATGCTGATGCCGAGCCCGGCATAGGACAGTGCGAACAACGCCAGCGTCAGGAAGAACGGGCGGTAGTCCTGCCTGTTGGCGAGGCTGCGCAGCAGCAGCACCGTAACGGCGGCCACCGCGACCGGGACGGGCGCGGTCAGGATGATGTTCGGAAAGCTGAACCAGCGCAGCGTATACTGCACGCTGAGGAACGGCGTCGCGGCGCTGACGGCGACAATGGCGCCCAGCATCGCGAGCAACAGGATCCAGCTCAGATGGTAGGCGCGGTCGCGCAGTTCGCCTTCCGTCTTCATCACCAGCCAGGTCGCGCCCAAGAGTGCGTAGCCGATCACCAGCGCCAGTCCCGTGAGAATGGTGAATGGCGTCAGCCAGTCCCACCAGCCGCCGGCATAGTGCCGGCCGGCAACCTGGACGCCCTGCAGGATGGCGCCGAGCGCGATGCCCTGCGCCAGCGTCGCCAGGATGGATCCGCCGGCAAAGGCGATGTCCCACTTGTTGCGTTCGCTGGTGGTGCGCCAGCGGAATTCGAAGGCGACGCCGCGGAACACCAGCCCGAGCAGCATCACGATGACAGGCGTGTACAGCGCCGGCATCAGGATCGCATAGGCCAGCGGGAAGGCCGCCATCAGCCCGCCGCCGCCGAGCACGAGCCAGGTCTCATTGCCGTCCCAGACCGGCGCCACCGAGTTCATGATGACGTCGCGGTCTTTCTTCTCGGGGAAGAGCGGAAACAGGATGCCGAGGCCGAGGTCGAAACCGTCCATCACGACATAGACGAACACGGCGAAGGCGATGATGAAGGCCCAGACGACGGCAAGATCGATCGCGATCATGGCGCGGCTCCGCCGGCGACCGCCGCGGCGGCGGGCGTGATGCCGGCAGCGCGGGCCGGAACGTCGCTGCGTGGGCCCTCTTCGCCCGGATGCGGCGGCGCCGCCATCAGGCGCAGCAAATAGATCACGCCGGCGGTGAAGACGGCAAAATAGACGATGATGAAGGCAATCAGCGAGGAGGCCACCGCCGGCGCCGCCAGCGGCGACGCGGAGTCGACCGTGCGCAACAGCCCATAGACCGTGAACGGCTGGCGTCCGGTCTCGGTGGTGATCCAGCCCGCCAGCACGGCGATGAATCCTGCCGGCGCCATTGCGACCGCGAACATATGCAGCAGCCGGGAATCATAGAGTTTTCCCTGGATGCGCATCAGCAGGCTGAAGGCGCCGAGCGCCAGCATCAGCAGGCCCATGCCGACCATGATGCGGAATGACCAGAACGTGATCGGCACCGGCGGCCAGTTTTCGCGCGGCACGGTGTCTAGGCCGGCCATCGGCGCATCTGGCGAATGCTTGAGGAGCATCGAGCCCAACTTCGGCACCTCGATCGCATAATCCACCCGCCCCGCGCTCTGGTTCGGCAGGCCGAACAGGATCAGCGGCGCGCCGTCCTTGTGGCTGATGAAGTGGCCTTCCATCGCCATGATCTTCACCGGCTGGTGCTCCAGCGTGTTGAGCCCATGCTGGTCGCCGGCGAGGATCTGGATCGGCGCCACGATCGTCGCCATCCACATCGCCATGGAAAACATCACGCGGGGGCCTGCGAGGTGGCGGTCGCGCAGCAGGTGCCAGGCGCCGACGGCGCCGACCACCAGCGCGGTGGTGAGATACGCCGCCAGCACCATGTGCACGAGGCGGTAGGGAAAGGACGGGTTGAAGATCACCTGCAGCCAGTCGGCGGCGATGAACTGGCCGTCGGCGTTGATGGTGTGGCCGGCTGGCGTCTGCATCCAGGAATTGGCCGACAGGATCCAGAACGCCGAGATCAGCGTGCCGATCGCGACCATCAGCGTGGCCAGGAAATGCAGTTTCGGCCCGACGCGCTGCAGGCCGAACAGCATGACGCCGAGGAACCCCGCCTCGAGGAAGAACGCGGTCAACACTTCGTAAGCCATCAGCGGGCCGATCACCGGCCCGACCTTGTCGGAGAACGCCGACCAGTTGGTGCCGAACTGGTAGGACATCACGATGCCCGACACCACGCCCATGCCGAACGCGACGGCGAAGATCTTGAGCCAGTAATTGAACAGATTGATGAAGACGTCGCGCCCCGTCGCGAGCCACAGTGCTTCCAGCACGGCGAGATAGCTCGCCAGCCCGATCGAGAACGCCGGGAAGATAATGTGGAACGACATCGTGAAGGCAAACTGCGCCCGGGCGAGCACTACCGCATCCCAGCCTTCGAACATCGCCATCACCCGTCACCATTCCGCCGGGCGCAACCGCTTTCGAAAATTGAGGGGCAATCATCGAAAGCTTGCGTCTGAGCCAGCGGTTTACCCTATCACGCGGGATGTGCAATGCATCTACGCGCCGCGCGCGACAGGCGTGACGCTATCTCGCACCCAATTGGGGGAGTCGTAACCGCCTTGTGATCTCGGCCTGCACGGCGCGGGTCTGTTCCTTGCCGACCAGCACCGGGCTGCGGACCGTGCGGCCCGCGTGCAGGCGGGCCGCGAGTGCGTAATGGGAACCGCGCCGGCCGCCGCTTTCGATATCGATCTGCGCGACGTCGTCGTTGCCGGCGACGATGATCTCGATCGCCCCCGTCAACGCCAGCCGCTCCATCCGCAGCATGCCGTCGCGCACGATCCAGCAGCCGCTGGCGCGGTAGAGATACCGCGTCAGCAGGAAGGCGACGATCGCGCCGAATGACCAGACCGCGACGCCAGGCCCGGTCAGCTTGCCGTCCCAGAACGCGAAGGCCGGCGGCAGGACAACCGAACAAACGAGCAGCCCGGTGAGCGCACGGAACGCCCACAGCCGCCGGCGACTGACCGGCTTGCCGAGCCGGATCGCCGCATTCGCGGCGTCGAGCGGGTTTTCCGCCAGTTCGGGCGCGGGCAATCCGAGCAGCCGTGCGACCTGTACGGTGGTTCGCTTCACCTGGGTGATGTCGGGCAGCGGCGGCGAGGTCAGCGTATCGCCCGCTTCGGTCTCGAAGATCAGCGTGAACTCGACCGACTTGCCGAGGCTCCGCCGCAGCCGCATTTCCGACAGTTCCTCGTCGCGGATCGATCGGCGGCGGATCTTTCCGAACGGTCGCTGTTCGCCGATCAGGATCTCGCCGGGCGTGACGATCCAGACCACGTTGCGGTCGAACAGCGCCGCGACCAGCAGCAGGCAGCCGAACAACAGCGCGAACAGCGCGGCGATGCCGAGCCACTGGTCGCGCGCGAGATGCGAGAGCCCGGGCAGGGCGATCAGGCAGACCAGCACGGCGATGCCGGCAAGAACGAGCCGCTCATTGAGCGTCGTGCCCTTGCGCAGCCTCACTTCGTTCTCGTTCGCCGCCGCATCCATCGCCGGCGGCAAGCATCATATCCGGCGCGCGCGCGTCAAGCCGCAAAAGCACGACGGCCCGGTCACAATGCCGAGTGATCCGCTGCTCAACTCGCGGCGTTCAGCAATGCGGCGACAGTGCGTTCGATCCGGTCGTACTGGCCCTCGCCATCGTGCTGGAAGACGATCTTTCCGTTCTGGTCGACGATGTACTGGGCCGGCCAATACCGGTTGCGATAGGCATTCCAGGTCTTCGAATCATTGTCCTGCGCCACCGGATAGGTGATGCCGTGCCGCTTCAGCGCGGCCTGCACGTTGGAGGCGGAGCGCTCGAACGGAAACTCCGGCGTGTGGATGCCGACCACGACCAGGCCGCGATCGCGGTACTTGGCGTAGAGCGCCGTGACATGCGGCAGCGTGTTGACGCAGTTGACGCAGCCATAGGTCCAGAAGTTCACCAGCACCACCTTGCCGCGGAGATCGGCCAGCTTGAGCGGCGCCGAATTGAACCAGGTGCCGAGCCCGGCGAAATCCGGCGCGGCGACCGGCGCCGTGGCGCCGATCGACGGCGGTTCCGCGGCGGCCAGCGTGTCGCCGCTGTAGGCTGGTATCGCCGAGCCCGCCAGCATGGCGGCCAGGCAGACGGCGGATGCGGTGAGCGCGCGCAGGTTCATGGCAGTCTCCACGAGGTTCAGAGGCCGATCTGGCCGTTGGGGTAGAATCCGGTCAACCACGCCACGATGAGCGTGTCGTATTGGAAGTAGGACAGCAGCGCGAAGCCGACGACGACGACGCCGAAGCCCTGTTGCAGCCGTGGCGCGATCCGCGCGATGGCGCGCAAGCGGGTGGTGGCGGCCTGCCCGCCATAGGCAATGCCGAGCATCGGAAGTGCCGCGCCGACGGCGTAGACGATCAGCAGCAGGCTGGCCCAGGCGGCATCGGTCGACGTCGCGATCACGGTCAGGATGGAGCCCAGAACGGGCCCGGCGCAGGGCGTCCAGACCAGGCCCAGCGTGGTTCCGAGCACGAACCCGCCGATCGCGCCCTGGCGCGACCCCGTCGACCCGCCGCTGAAGCCGCCGATCCGCATCGACAGCCATTCGAACGGCGCCGGCCAGATCATCAGCAGCCCGAAGCCCAGCAGCAGCCCGGCCGCGGCGTTCCGCAGATGATTGGGATCGAAATCGAACACGCGTGTGATCGCCCCCAGCAGCAACGCCACCATCGAGAATGACATCACGAAGCCGAGTGCGATCATCGCCGGCCGCCACCTTTCGGTCCGGCCGACCGACGCGCCGAGAAGGATGGGCAGCATCGGAAGCGTACAGGGCGCCGCCACGGTGACGACACCTGCGAGCAGCGCGAGAACGAGGTTGAGCATGGCAGGCGTCCATCGGAGCCGCCGACCCGATCCGGTCGGCTACTGATGGAGTTCGCGGGCGGCGCGCCGGGCGTTACGCCGGAGCCCGGCGCCGGTACGTCACGTGTCTGTGAGACGGGTTGTTCATCGCCGCACGCAACCGGGCGCCGAACGCAGAGCGACCCGGCGCGGGGGCATCCGGCCGGGTCGTTGGAGGTCGCTGGGGGACTGCGACTGGATTTCTGGCGCCAGGCCGGATGTCAGTCCGGGTACCGCGGCGCCGGGGTTGTTCCAGGGTATAGGGCCTGAGATTTTCCGGATGATGTCGCCAGATGTTTCATTTGTTTCATCGGCGGTAAGCTTTGTCCGCCCGGAGCGGCCTGGTCCCCACCCGTTTCGCTTTGTAAGCCATTGAAATTACTGCGTTTATGCGGCGACACTGTCAACGCCGGCACCCTTAAGCAATTCCGCCAGTTGTTTGCGGGCGTAGAACATCCGGGTCTTCACCGTGCTTTGGGGGATGCCGATGATGGCGCCGGCCTCTTCCACCGATTTCTCGTGATAGTAGACGAGATTGATGATCTCGCGATGCGCGGGTGACAGTTTGGCGACGCAGGCGCGCAGGATCGCGCTGGTGTTGCTGCGGTCGAGGGACGCTTCCGGGGTATCGGCCTCATCGGCGATCTCGAGCACGTCGTCCTGGTCGATGTCCTCATGCTTGCGCTGGCGCAGCGCGGTGAGCGCCTTGAAGCGGGCGATCGACAGCAGCCACGTCGAGACCTGCGAGCGGCCCTCGAATTGCGCGGCGGTCCGCCACACGTCGAGGAATACCTGGCTGACCAGGTCTTCGGCCATCGTCGTGTCGCGCACCATGCGCAGCACGAAGCGGTACACGCGGACATTGTGTCGCGAGTAGAGCACATGCATCGCGGTACGGTCGGCCTTGGCAATGCTCTGCAGCAGCATTTCGTCCGACGTCGCGCGGGCGGCGGCGATCGACTTCTTGGCTGCGGCGTTGATGGCGACGACGTTCGACATGACTGACTCCCGATTCCGACGCCCGAAGGCGTTTTCGTTGGGAGGATTGTTAGTTTGGCTCGGTTTCGGGACGTCTGCACCAAAAGGGGAAAATGGTTTCGTGCCGGACAGAATTGTTTCGTCATTCCGCTCCGGACGAAATATTCAGGCGAAAAACGCCAGTAATTTCAAGGGGCGGAAAATGCGAAAATTTCGGATGCAGGATAGTTCCGGCCTTCGTCGTCCCTGCGAACGCAGCGACCCATACCCTGCGGACGCCGAAATGGGCACGCGGGGAGACGATTTTGCTGTGGGGACCGGGGCAAAGCGACGGCCATCGCGTTTTCCTCGATAGATCACGCGGCATGGATCCCTGCGTTCGCAGGGATGACCGGAGGCAAACCTATCCCTTCTCGCCCGTCGGCGAGAACAGATAGCCGCCGCCGCGGATGGTACGGATCACCGCCGGCTTGGTCGGGTCGATCTCGATCTTGCGGCGGATCCGCATGATGCGGAGATCGACCGCGCGGTCGAACGCTTCGGCGTCGCGCGCATTGGCCAGTTCCAGCAGCCGCTCGCGCGACAGCACGCGTTTCGGATTGGCCGCGAACACCTTCAGCAGCCCGAATTCGGACGCCGTCAGCGGATGCTCATTGCCTTCGTCGTCGCGCAGCGCCTGGGCTTCGAGGTCGAGCCATTTGGTGCCGAACCGCACCAGTTGCTCCTTCTCGGGCTTCGCCGCCGGCAGCGGAGCGGCGGCGGCTTTCACCGGGGCGCTGCGGCGGAGCACCGAGCGGATCCGCGCCATCAGCTCGCGCAGCTCGCAGGGCTTCGCGATATAGTCGTCGGCGCCGAGTTCGAGGCCGACGACGCGGTCGATCGGGCTCGCGGTCGCCGTCAGCATGATGACGGGAACGTTGATCTTGCTCTTGAGGTCGCGAATGATCGACAGCCCGTCTTCCTCGGGCATGTTGAGGTCGAGCACGACCAGATCGGGCACCGCGCTCTCGATCTCCTTGCGCAGGCTCCGGCCGCCGTCGCACAGGGTGACGCCGAAGCCGTGCATCTTCAGATAGTCGCCGACCATCTCGCGGGCCGGCGCCTCGTCGTCGACGATGAAAATGTGCGGGTTCTGGGTCATGGCGTCTCTGTCGCGGGCAGTCTAACGGTAAAGGTCGCGCCCTGTCCGGGCCCGGCGCTCTCGGCGGTCACATGGCCGCCATGCATGTCGATGATACGCTTGACGATCGACAGGCCGAGGCCGGTCGAACTCTCGCCGGCCGTCGGCTTGGCCGACAAGCGCTGAAAACGCCCGAACAGCCGGCCGAGATCCTCCGGCGAAAGACCTGCGCCCTGGTCGGCAATGCGGATCACCGTGTCGTTGCCCTCATGGGTGACGGCCACGTTGATCCTGCCGCCGATCGGCGAGTATTTGATGGCGTTGCTGACCAGATTGTCGATCGCCTCGCGGATCCGGTCGGTATCGCACATCGTCACGATGTTGGGCGGCGCGGAGACATGGATCGCCTGCTGCTTGTTGATCGCCGAGGGCAGGTTGGAGTCGGTCACCTCGGCGACGAGCGCGGCGATGTCGACCGGCTCGCGGCGGATGGTGATGTCGAAGGCGTCCGCCATCGCGTCCGAGATCAAATGATCGACCATGGTGGTCAGCCGCTTGGTGGCGTCGCGGATATGATCGACCTGGGCGGTGATGTTCTCCCTGGGCGAGCCGGCGCCGATCAGTTCGGTCAGCATCTCGGTGCGGCCGAGAATGACGCCGAGCGGGTTCTTCAGATCGTGCGCGACGGTGCCCAGAATCTCGTTCTTGAAGCCGTTGGCGCGCTGCAGCCGCAGCCATTGCGCCGAGAGGCGGCGGTTGGCCTGCATCAGCGCGCGGGTGCGCTGCGCCACCCGGTCCTCGAGCTGGGTATTGGCCTCGTGCAGCTGCCGGTACAGGATCACATTGTCGAACGCGATCGACAGCCGGCTGGAGAAAATCTCGACCAGCGCGCGGTCGGTGTCGGACAAGGGCCGCTCGGCCTGCAGCAGCACCACCACCTCGCGGCCGCTGCCGGTGCGCAGGTAGAGCACGCTGCGGTGGTCGGCGAATTCGTTCTTGCGGCGCAGAAAGGCCTCTTCCACCATCGCGCGCAGATCCGGATCGAGCGCCTTGGAGCTGGTCGAGCCGATGAAGCGGCTGTAGCAGCCGGAGCCCGCCAGCACCGAGAACTCGCTGCCGGGCGCGCCGTCGTCGCGCAGCACCAGGATGCCGGCGCAATCCACATTGAGCAGCGAGGCCAGTTGCGTCAGCACGCCCTCGGCCAGCCGCTGCATCGACTTGAAGTCGTACAGCGTCGACGCCGCGTCGATGATGATCTCGAGCCCGCGCCGCGTCTGCACCATGCGTTCGAGCTGCTGGTAGCTGCGCAGCGCCGCCGTCAGCGAGGTGAACAGCTTGTCGGCGGTCAGTTCGGTCTTGGCCTTGTAGTCGTTGATGTCGTACTGGACGATGACGCGGCGCTCCGGCGCCTGGCCCGGCTGGCCGGTGCGCAGGATGATGCGGACGGTCTCGTTCTTGAGCTCGTTGCGGATGTATTCGACCAGTTCAAGCCCCGCGACATCGGTCTCCATGATGACGTCGAGCAGCACGGCGGCGACATCGGGATTGTCGCGCATCAAGCTGCGGCCTTCCGCCGCCGAATAGGCCGACAGGATCTCCAGCGTGGCGCCGTGCAGATTGTAGTCGCTCAGCGCGAAGCGGGTGCCCTCGTGCACCGCGGCGTCGTCGTCGATGACGGCGATCTTCCATTTTCGCGCGGGCGAGTCCTCCGGAACAGCCCCGGTATCGTCGATCAGGTGGAGGACATCGTCCTGTTCGGCCATTGCGTCGTTCCGTCGGCTGCCGTCTGCACTGAAATCGTCGGTTCACCCGCCCGGTCGCCCGTCGCTGCGCCCTTGGCGACCTTGGGCATGATAATGCGGAAGGTTGTGCCGTGTCCCGGCCTCGACTCCAGCATCATCCGCCCGCCCAGCTGTTGAGTGACAAGATTATAGACGATATGCAAGCCCAGCCCGGTGCCGCCCTCGTTGCGGCGCGTGGTGAAGAACGGGTCGAACGCCTGCCGCTGCACGTCCGGGGTCATGCCGGCCCCGTTGTCGGCAAAGATGATCTCGACGTCGTCGGCGCCGCGCGCCCGCGCCGAGATGGTGATCGCCCCGGAGCGGCCGTCGGCGAAGGCGTGGTTGGCGGCATTGAGGAACAGGTTGGTCAGGATCTGGCCATAGGAGCCGGGGTAGCCGTCGATGAACAGGCCTTCCGGCACATCGACCGACAGCGTGATCGTGGCCTTCTTCAGCACCGGCCGCAGGCTGGCGACGATCTGGTCGGTGGCCTCGCTGAGATTGAATTGCCGCCGCTCGGCGTGGGAACGGTCGACCGCCACCTGCTTGAATGACTGGATCAGCTCGCCGGCGCGGTGCAGATTCGCCACCAATTGTCCGGCCGCGTCGCGCGAGGTCTTGACGAACTCGTCGAGCTTGGAGCGGCGCAGCGGCTCGGTGCGCAATTCCTGTTCGAAGGTTTCGGCCCGCCGCGCAAAGCTCGAGGCCACCGTCAGGCTGATGCCGATCGGGTTGTTGACCTCGTGGGCGACGCCGGCCACGAGGCCGCCGAGCGCGGCCAGCCGTTCGGCATCGATCAGGTTCTGCTGCGCGGTGTTGAGTTCGATCAGCGCGCCTTCGGCCTTCTCCTTGGCGGCGCGCAGTTCAGCCTCGGTCGTGCGCTTCGCGATGGCGTTCTCGCGGAACACGTCCACCGCCCGCGCCATGGCGCCGACCTCGTCCCGCGCGGTGGTGCCCTGAACCCTGCGATCCAGATTGCCCGAGGTGATCGCGTGCATCGAGCGCAGGATCTGCTGCAGCGGCAGGCGGATCGACAGCGCGATCAGGACGCCGGCCGACAGGATGATGCCGAGGAACATCACCGCGATCGACAGCACCCGGCGCGAAATGTCCGACAGCGTGCGGTCGAAGGTCTCCTGCGCCTTCTGCTCGCGCTGGCGCATCTTGATCGACAACTCGTCGATCACGCCGATCGCCTCGGCCTGGCTGGCGTCGATGGTGTTGCGCAACAATTCGGTGCGGACCGCGAGCTGCTCGGTCAGCTTGGCCATGCCCTCGCGCAGCGCCGCCGTGCGCGCCGCCAGCCGCTGCAGCGCCATGCGCTGCAAATCGTTGTCGGCGAGGCCGGTCATCGCCGGGATGGTGTTTTCGATCGTCTCGGTGTTGCGGCGGGCGTCCTCGGCGGAAGCCGCGCTGCGCGACAGATAATAGGCGTTGGTGGCGACCAGCATGGCCGTGAACGCCTCCCGCGACTTGCCGAGCGAAGGCCAGATATCCGCGTCGCGATGCCCGGTGGCGCCCTCGATGATCGAATAGAGCCCGGCCATCTCCCGCGCCGGGCCCAGCACCTGCTGCTCATAGGTTTTGGTGATGGTGGCCTGCACGGCGCGCAGTTCGCCAAAGCCGTTGAGAAAGCGGTCGGTGACGTGTTCGAGCCGCTCCACCGATCCGGTCAGGATCGGGTCGTTCGCGGCGCGCGTCGTCAACGTGCCGAGCACGGCTTCGCGCAGCAGCAGGATCTCGGCGAACAGGTCAGGGCTCGGCTGGTTGATGTAGCGGTGGATCAGGTTCTGCAGCCGGCTGGTTTCGCTCTCCAGCAGCGCCAGGATCTTGTCGGAGTCCCGCACCTGGCGGACGTCGTCCCAGGCCGATCCGAGCACCTTGGCGCCGTTCCAGATCAGCACCGCCAGCACGACGACAACAGCGGAATTCAAGCCCGCGATCGACAGGATGCGCCAGCGGATCGGCACCGCGCGCAGCCACCCCACGACGCGAAACCGGCTGCGCGCCGCGAGGCCCGCCGGCTGTTCCGATCCGTTGGGTGGGTGAGGGGCGCCGGTCACGATCGCTGTACTCCCGGCAAGCCGGCCGGATGCCGTGCGGTCTGGAACCCGGTTCCCGGTAATTCGCGCGCCAAAGCGCCCGTTGAGACCGCCGCAAGCAACAGCGCAACAACAAGCACGAAAGTTCGCCAAAGGTCGGCGCGACGATACACGAGCGACAAATCCCCTTAGAGAAGGAGTCTAAGGCGGGGCGAAAAGGTTCAAGGCATTTTTAGCAGAATTTACCGTGGCTTGGCTATCGGCGACTGGATTGGCGGGGCAGTGTGCGGGAGTAATCGCTGCCATTCGGCTGCAATTTTTGATTGTGCATTGCGGCGGGTGCCGCGCATTGAAACCGGCGACGCGGCGATCTATCAGGGGGCGACCAGGCCGATCGATGATGTACGGTGCGATCAAAACGGATTATTGCCAGTGAAATCGGTTCTGAGGTTCTTGCAGGTGGCGGCCGCCGCCGCCATCGCGCTGGTGTCACCGGCGCAAGCCGCCACCGAGATCATGTGGTGGCATGCGATGTCCGGGGAGCTCGGCAGGCAGCTCGAAAAACTGGCCGCTGATTTCAACGCCTCGCAATCCGATTACCGGATCGTGCCGACCTACAAGGGCAATTACACCGAGACGGTCACGGCCGCGATCTTCGCCTTCCGGTCGCGCAGCCAGCCCGCCATCGTCCAGGTCAACGAGGTCGCGACCGCCACCATGATGGCGGCCAAGGGCGCGATCTATCCGGTGTTCGAACTGATGCGCGACCAGTCCGAGCCGTTTTCGCCAGAGGCCTATCTGCCGGCGGTGACGGGCTACTATGCCGACGTCGCCGGCAACATGCTGTCGTTCCCGTTCAACGTCTCGACGCCGATCCTCTATTACAACAAGACGCTGTTTCGCTCTGCCGGGCTCGATCCCGACACGCCGCCGAAAACCTGGGCCGATGTTGGCGCGGCGGCAAAGCGTCTGCGCGGCGCCGGCGCGCCCTGCGGCTTCACCACCTCGTGGCCGTCCTGGGTTCATGTGGAGAATTTCTCCGCCTTCCACAACCTGCCGCTGGCGACCCGGGCCAACGGCTTCGGCGGCCTCGATACCGAACTCGCCTTCAACAATCCGGACGTGGCGCGCCACCTCGCCCAGCTTGCGGAATGGCAGGCCACGAAAGTGTTCGACTACAGCGGCCGCGGGCAGGCCGCCGAGCCGCGTTTCCAGAAGGGAGAATGCGCGATCTTCATCGGCTCCTCGGGCACCCGCGCGGACATCAAGGCCAATTCGAAATTCGAGGTCGGCTACGGCATGATCCCGTACCGGAGCGACATCCCGGGCGCCCCGCAAAATTCCATCATCGGCGGCGCCACGCTGTGGGTGCTGCGCGACCGGCCGCGCGACGAATATGCCGGGGTCGCGAAATTCTTCGCCTATCTGTCGAAGCCGGAGGTGCAGGCCGCCTGGCACCAGCACACGGGGTATCTGCCGATCACCCGCGCCGCTTTCGACCTCAGCCGCGCACAGGGCTTTTACGACCGCAACCCGGGGGCTGCGATCGGCATCGAGCAGTTGACGCTGAAGCCGCCGACCGAGAACTCGAAGGGCATCCGGCTCGGCTCCTTCGTGCTGATCCGCGGCGTGATCGAGGAGGAACTCGAGCAGGTGTTCAGCGGCAAGCAGCCCGCCCAGGCCGCGCTCGACGCCGCCGTCGAGCGCGGCAACCGCCTGCTGCGCCAGTTCGAACGGGCCAACCCGGATCGGTAGCTCTCGCCGCCGTCATTGCTGCGCAGCGACTTGTCCGCCGAAGCCTGGGTGGAGGTCTCTCCGCGTCATTGCGAGCGCAGTGTTCAGCCCGGAGACATAGCTTACACCTGTTCGGGGACATGGTTGACACTTTTGATTATCCCAAATCGATAGTCGCGATCTGATTTGCGGCGAAGAAAACGCCGTATTTGCCATCGCGATTGAG